>Ga0310694_10000410_pt1 | contig 57345 bp, 51 predicted proteins | sample 174DNAGHGhighgp2_FD_203884 | JGI IMG/M metagenome (GOLD analysis project Ga0310694, IMG submission 203884) | Sheep rumen microbial communities from Palmerston North, Manawatu-Wanganui, New Zealand - 1742 DNA GHGhigh gp2 (v2) (version 2) | ecosystem: Host-associated > Mammals > Digestive system... | reverse complement strand
CTTCCTGTCCGCTGCGCTCCCCGGAAGTCAAAGAGACTCTCCAAGGCCCACGCACGCCAACGCCGCAGGCCACCGCACAAAAGATTCCCGCCCGCCCTGCGACGGCATCCTCCGGCAGCTGCGCTGCCTACGGATAGCCCGCTGCCCAGCCAGCCGACTAGCGGCTGCCGCCGCTCATCGTGCAGGTGTTGGTTAGGGTGGTAATGTAGGACGATATCGAACTCTTCTTCGTCTATTGCAAATCTATTGGCGTCTATTCATCGTCTATTCAACCGGACATACAGATATTTCTACCGTCTATTCTGAATCTATTATCGATCTATTGGTGTCTATCGGTGCTATAGTATCTATAGGGGGAATGGATACTCAGGGCCGATGGCACTAGAAGGCCGATGATCTCCGCCTTCGGCGAAATATTGGGTAGTGCCGATTGGACCGATGGTGCCAGGCCTCCGTTGTCGAGCACTCACTACGGCCTGCAGCGTCGGTGCGGTGCGGAGGAAGGAAAGCGGTCAGCCGCATTCGGCAGTCCAGCAGAGCTGGCCAGCCCAATACGTCTGGGTCAATGAGGGACCTCCTTGCGGCGGAGCCGCTGCGGAAGTCCCGGATCAAGGGGAATAAGGTATGGGAGACAGTGTCGGGATTCCGCTGCGCTCCACCCGCCACAGACTCCCATCCGGTTTATCCCCCCAGCCCCCAGGGGAGATAATCGCCCGGGAGGCGGAGTACCGGCGCGACCGTCAGTGCCCAGAATCCGGGCACTTAACATAATCCCATCGGAATTGTGTAACCACCTGCATCAGCGGCGGCAGCACGCCCGAAAGTCAGTTAAAGTGCAAGGATAATTAACCACGCACAACCGTCCTACCAGCAGGTGTTTACACAATTCGGATTATGTTAAGTGTCTCCGTCCGTGCGGTGCGAAGGTTCTGCCTTCGAATCTCCCGGGCGAGGCGGCGGCAGGAGAGGGCCTGGCTGCAGTGGCCGGGAGCGTCCCGGCCCTTTGCCAGCCCCGCACCGGGCAGAGGAATCGGGGCCCCAATTTCCCCAATTTCTCTACCCGGTGCAGTACCGCGGGAGCGTCAGTGAGCCTCCACCGTCATCACCCGCTTTCAGCCTTAGTGCTGCGCGAGCATCCTGCCACCTTAGCAGCACAGCTGCGGGGCTGCCTGGTATCCAAGTCCGGCAGTCCAGCGGAGCTGGCCAGCCCAACTTGGACACCATTCAGCCAAGGTAAGGCCGGGCGAGCCCGTCCTTGTTTATCTCCGGGATGCTATTCCTCTGCAACTCTGCCGGGACAAGCCCGTCAGAGATGCGTCGGGCACCCGGAGTGCGGCCCCGAAGGGCCGCTGGCGCAGCATGTGTCAGTCAGCATTCCCCAAGGGGCCCCTTGCCGCCTGTCACACCCTGCGCCGGTGGAACCGTCAGTGCAAGGCCTTCGGCCATCAGCGATAACCTTCGTGGGAGCCTTGTCACGGGCTGTTCCAGCCCGGGGCCGGGAGGCCGTCTGCCCACCGCACAAGCTGTCGGTCTTTGTCGGGGTCTGGGAGCCCGAGGTCTCCCAGCCCTTGTGCCGCCAAAGCCCGCCAGCCCCCACGCGCCAGACCGCCTCCCGGCCCAACCCTCCGCTTCGCTCCGGGGCCTCTATGGTTTAGAGACTCTGGCCCGGGCACCCGCATCAAGGCCATTGCCTACTTCAACCTGGTACCCCGCGCCACCGACCCGGTCCAGAGACTCAAAACCATAGAGGTCGACTGGGGAACCCACGCCTCGGCCTCAGTGCTGATGCCAGCATCGTGGCCTGCCCGGAGGACCGAAAAAGGAATATACACATACACCAGGGAAGCAGCGGCTGACGCCGCTGCCAGCGTCGTTGTGGAGGCCGGTATCAAACTGCGATAGGGAGTGTTCTATACCGAGGAAAAAAATCATGTAACCTGCTGTAAATAAATTTGTTATTCTCGCAGAAAATCACTATCTTGTAGTTGAAATAAAATGCTGATTGTTATGGAAACACTCATAAGATTTATAGAACGTGTGGAAAATAAAGTCCTCTATTATGTCACCGTTTACACGGAGCATCAGGACACGATGTCCTTTGTCACCGAGCTTTGGGTTCACCAACTTAGCGGCAAGGTCATCTTTGATGATTGCCCGGACAAGCCCAACTACAAACGCGCCTCTGTCCACAGTCTTTGCAAACTGGGGGATGACCTTCGCCTGATGCCGGATAAGAAGGCCATCAAGAAATGGGTTGAGGGAGAAGTTCTGCTTCATTCCCTTTAGATGCTCCCTTTGAGCTACGGCCAAGCCCAAAACGCCAATGCCTGAACTTATGCCTGTCTTCAAGCCTTCCATCCTCATCTCCGACGCATACGGCTCCACGAAGGACCTCACCTGGTTCCATCGTGGAGGGAAATGCTTTGTGAAAAAGCACTCGGCGTCGGCATATGTGTTGACGCCAGCGCGGGAAGAGTACCTGGCCGTTCATCGTCGGGCTCTTGCGGCCTGGAGGGAACAGCCGAACGACATTCAGCACTTGTGGAACGAGTATGGCTGCATGGCCATCAGCCATCGGCCGCCGTATGACAAGACGGCACACATCTCCGGGCAGAACCTCTTTGTATCGGCCTATCACGGATTTTATACCCTGGGGGATGAGCATGTTCCGGAGGCCCTGCCGTTCGGGCCATTCCCGGTTCTCTCGATGGAGTTTGCGGCTGCTGAAGAGTCTGAAAATGGAACGCTTTTGTTGAGGTTCCGGAGCTACTGCAGCGGTACCGGTACTCCGGAGCGCTACAGGATCCTGATGAAGCTTCAGCTGACACATCCAGGCGGAGGGCGCCGGCCATCGCTGTTCCGGAATGTGCTGGCCAATGCCTGCTGCAGCAGGGAAGACGGGGAGGTGGTTTTCGTGATTCCTGGATATCGTGAGAAGTGGCGGCTTGACGCATTGTCCGGATATGGGGCACACTGCCGGTACATTGTCCTGGACACCGTGACAGGGTACAGGGACCAATACAGGGACTATGATTTCCAGTTCAACCTTCCTCAGCATTGAGGGAGGTTTTTTTCATGCTCTCCAGTATATCGAAGTTACTTAAAGTGTAACTTTAGATAAATTTACTTAATTCGCTGTGTTTTAGTTTGCAAATGATATTTTGATTTATTATCTTTGCTGACAGATGATTAACCGTCATCACTTAAACCTAAACTTAACCTAAACTGCTATGATAGCACTTCCTTCCATTGCTTTCGAGGGATTCTCCGGTTCGGCAAAGGGTGTTACGGCCAGAAGGGTCGGCGGCCGCAACATCCTTTCCGTCCGGAGTTATCCTACCGGCTATGTGACCGTGGCGCAGGTGGTCCGCCGGAGTGCGCTTTCGAAGATTTCCAAAGCCTACAAGAATCTGACGGATGACCAGATGAAAGCCTGGGAGCAGCTGGCTGAACACACCGCCGGCGCCTCCGTCTTCGGCCAGAAGGCCAAACTGTCTGCGCATAACCTCTTTGTCCGTCTGAACACCAACAGGGCCTACTGCGGCGAGTCCATCCTTCTGGAGGCTGCACCGGCATCCATCGTGGCCATCCCTGCGGTGGATTTCACGGACTTCTGCATTTCCGAGAACTGTGTGATGTTTATCGGTGTTCCTGATCCGGAGGGAGAACTGAAGCTCGTGGCCAAGATGTCCGACGGCCAGAGCAGCGGGGTTTCCAATGCCTGGGGCAAGACCGTCATCATTTCCCCGGATAAGGTCCCTGACTGGGGCGAGATTGACCTCACGGATGCTTTCAAGGCTGTGATGGGCCATTCTCCCATCAATGGCCAGAAGTACTTTGTGGAGCTGTACTGGATTGACCCTGTGACCGGCTTCACCGGCGTTCCCGTGCAGGTGTCCTGGATCTGCCAGGACGGCAGCGCCCACACCGGCCGGGCCATGGCCAAGAGGACCACCTTCAAGAACTCCGACATCGTGGATAACGAGAACAAGTTCATCACGGACCTGGATGTTGAGTTTGCGCAGGGTTCCACCATCGTCACGGCGGATATCAAGTATGACGCCACCAAGCACAATGTGCAGGAGGCCCTTTGCGACATCACCAAGGCGGCTTACGACCGTGCCGGCAAGAAATTCACCAGCGTCATGCTGGGCCGTTCCAATGGCAATGGAGGTTATATGCCTCATTTCTTCAATATGTACACCTATGATTGGGGAAGCCAGTATCGTTTCGTGTGCGCAAAGCGCGGTGGTATGTGGGGCAAGATTGGTGAGGTGTTCGGCACCAGTTTAACCTTTGAATTCGTGAACTAACTATGATACAGAGTACAGGAAATAACTTCGGAGCCGGTGTCATCACCTTCAAGGACTACCAGAGTGAGCACGAGATTGTGCTGAACGGCAGCTTTGAGTACCTGGACACCACCGATGCATACAAGAAAGCGGACGTCCTGGAGATTTATCTTCCGGACCTCAGCCTGAGCCGGTCTGCCATCTCCGGCTGCTACTGCGCGGCCAAGGGTCCCTATGCCTGGATGGGCACCACGGCCAAGTGCTGGATTAAGAACCGGAACACGCTCTGCATCGAGAAGCTGGACGTCTGGACGGACCGTCCGGAGCGGAAGATCTGGATCTTCGCCCTGTTCGGCCTCCGTGGCTTCCACGACCTGCAGGTGACCCATGAGACGCTCAAGACGCCCAAGCTGGCTCAGTCGGAGCTCCTGGGCTATGTCCGGAACAAGTACTTCTATGCCAACGAGCACTTCATGCTACTCGCCTTCACTTTCAGTGAGCTCACCTTCAATAAGCCATACGAGAAGATTGACATCGTCACCAATGCTGACGAGGACTTCCCGGAAGATGTGGACGCCGTGGTTCCTTTTGTGACCTGCCAGTGCGACAATAAGCCCGGCTGCGCCATCATCGAGGGCCGGTTCAAAGACTGCGCCTTGCTGCTCTCCGGCGTCCCCGAGGCCATGTCCTACGGTACCGGTTATGTTCCTTTCTTCTACGCTTGGCTGGTGCGTGACGGGGGCAGTGGCCCGGCTCCGGATGTGGACGGCCGCATCAGGATATTGGTGACGTCCCAGATACAGGGGAGTGTCCGCTATACCTACATCTACAAAGTGGATATGGACCTGGTCGATGGACGGGTAATTCTCAACGGCCGGATGACCTTCAACCTGAACAGCAATCGCGAGGCCTACTTCACCGTCCCTTCTATCCCTGACGGCACTCCGTCCTGCGATGCCTTCCTGCTGGCCAAAAATGGCAACGAGGACTTGCACTCCTTCGGCCTGGTGGAGGTGTCCCTGAACACGCAGCTTGGAGCCAAGAGCATCAAGCTGATCAACGTCAACAATGAGCCTTACTTCTACGGCATCGCGAAGGATACGGGCGTGTGTGCAACCTTAGAATTTGAATAACCATGTTCACAGTCATTAGCAATAACTTCGGCGCAAGCGAAAGCGACATCATCCTGATGCCCAAGCAGACCAACGATTATGCTGTATTGTTTGGCCAAATCAATGTAACCACCACCGCTGAGGAGTATCGCCGGGCTCCGTTCCTTGAGGTGACGGTGGAGGAGGACTTTCTGATTGGCAAGAGCCGTGAGGCGGCAGTCTATGTGATTCGCGGAAACGCGGAGACGCATGAAATCACCATCACCGAGGCCTTCCTGAAGGACAAGAACACCCTCCGCATCCGTCCCTTCCACGGCTACGATGCCGCAGGCTCGTATGTCATCTTCCTGATGTGCCTGCTCACCCCGGCCAACCGGAAGCTGACCATGACGCCGGGGACTCGGAAGCTGCTCAACTATACCGTCACCCAGGGTGCCGTGACCGGATTGGAACTGTACGCCGTCCTGGACACCAACTACGTGGAGCTGGTGTTCAAGGCAGAGACACTGGACTTCGGGGAAGACGCTGCCCCAATCAAGATTTCCATCGAGGGACTGGGCTCCATGGTCAGGTGTAACCTCCCGGTGTGCTTTTCCGAGAGTTCCTCTTCCCAGACCGGCAGCAAGTTCTACAGCGCGGATATCGGCGATGGCGTCCTTACCATCGAGAAGGGCGACATCACCGAGGCCTCCAGCGCTTCCTACAAGTTCTTCAAGGTTGTGATACCTACCAAGTAGCCAAGGCCTTATGTCCGAGAAGAAACGCATAGAACTGACTCGCCTGCAGGGCGGCATCGCCATCGCCAGCTTCACGGCCGGTGTGCTTATCGCGGCGGTGTGCCTGTTCTGGATTGAGCCCAAGGGAGAAATCGCCAACAGTGCCATCAGCATTGTGAGTGAGCTCCTGGTCCTGTGCGGCGCCATCCTGGGCGTGAAGGCCTCCTACGACGTCAAGTTCCGGAAGTTTGAAGCAGAGCTCCGGGATGTCATCGAGAACGAAAACAAACCTAAACCCTAAACCTAACCTATGAAAGCCTCCGCCATTCTCGTACTGGTTATTCTTCTTTCCGCTTGCGGTGTTGCCCGGCCCGTTCTGGAGTCGGACAACACCAAGGTGGAGGTGAAGACCGTGGAGAAGGTCGTGAGGGACACCGCCTACATCCAGCTGCCGGTGATCATCGAGCGGGTGGCCACCCTGGACACCGCCTCCGTTCTGGAGAACAAATACGCCAAATCGGAGGCTTCCGTCTCCGGAGGAGTTCTGCATCACAGTTTGCAGACAAAGTCCGTCAGGGAGCCCGTAACCGTGGAAACAAAAGAAATTGTGCGGGACTCCATCGTGTACCGGGACCGGGTGCAGACCGTCACCAAAGAGGTGGAGAAACCCTTGACCGGATGGCAGCAGGCAAAGCTCCGTGTAGGCGGGTTCTGCTTCTTCCTTGTGATATTGATATTCCTTTATATCATCGTTACCAAATTCCTTAACCTTAACCTTTTCAAACTATGAAGTACATTCCTTCTATCGCGTTCGAAGAGATGTCCGGCAGCGCCAAGGGCGTTACCGCGGCCAAGATGAAAGGTCGTAAGTACATCCGCAACCGTGGGTACGGCGGCAGCATCCGTACCAGCGACCAGGCCAAGGTGAAGAGCGTCTTCAAGATGCTCACCACCAAGTGGAAAACCCTCACCAACGAGCAGATCCTGGCTTGGAACAAGCTGGCTCTCTCGCAGGCCGGCCGCTCCGTCCTGGGCACCAGCGCCAAGATTTCCGGTGCCAACCTGTTCACCCGCCTGAACTTCTGGGTGGTCACCACCGGCGGCAACGTCATGGTGACTCCTCCGGAACTCCTGGGCGTTGAGGCTCCCAGCTCCGCCACCATCGTGTGCCAAGGTGACGTGTTCACCTTCAAACTGGACCAGGAACTCTCCGACAACGGAGGCATCTACCTGGTCATCGAGGCCTCCGAGGGTCAGTCCAACGGTGTGAGCCGTGCTTTCAGCAAGGCCACCCAGATCAAGCTCGTGGAAGAGCCCGGCACTGACGCCATCGACATCCGCGCGGATTACGTGGCCAAGAACGGCGCTCCTTCCGCAGCCGCGCCCAAGATCTTCTTCCGCTACTACCTGGTCAACGGTAGCACCGGCGAGAAGTCCCAGTCCATGCTGGCAGAGGTCAAGTGGACTGCTGCTGCAGCCGGCGGCGGCGAGCCGTAGCCCTGGACACCAGTTCCTCCGGACTAATAACCTAAACCAACAATCCCTGCCAGCCGTGAGGTTAGCAGGGATATTTAATTGCTTGAAAACAGAAATGGATTCTTTGAATCAAATAAGAACTTTCTGAAAATCAATAATTTCTATAGTCGTTGTGCCTTGTGCATCAAATAAAATCATCTCTTGTTCTCGGAATCTTCGAACTCTTCTATCCATTCTTTCAGTTTTGCTTGAAGCAATTTTTTGTCTGGCAGATAGAGTGCATATTCAGTAGCATAGATATTCGCGTTTTCGGGCAACGTGAGTTCCACAAGTGCATCGTCTTTCTCCTTACATAGCAGAATTCCGACTGTCGGATTCTCGTCAGGCGTCTTAACGTATTTATCGTAGTAATGGACATACATGAGCATTTGTCCTAAATCCTGATGGGTCAGTTTGTCAATTTTCAAATCAATCAATACGGTGCATCTCAAGAAACGATTATAGAATACAAGGTCGACGTAATAACTGTCTTCTTTGAAGGTAAAACGCTTCTGCCTGGCTTCAAACAGAAATCCTTTTCCGAGTTCCAAGAGAAAATCTTGCAGTTTCGAGATTATGGCATTCTCTATCTTGGACTCACTATAGGCAGCATCCGGCTTCAATCCCAGAAATTCAAGGGTCAGGGGATTCTTGATGATATCCGTCGGTTTCTCAATGACCTGCCCTTCGCTTGCTAATCTCATCACTTCGTCTTTGTCACGACTGAGTGCAAGACGTTCATATAGACTGGAATTGTACTGGCGCTGCAACTGGCGTACACTCCATTGTTGCTTTGCTGTTTCAATCTCATAGAATCGTCGCTCGTCGGGATTATTAATCCGAATGAGGACAAGGTAATGCGACCAACTTAGTGTGAACCTTTGAGAGATATTCCTGATGTCGGGAATTTCGTAAACAGTGTTTACGATTTTTGACGTTGGGCCTCCGGTGCCAGCAGAAATGGATTTTTGAATTTCGTAATCGCTGTTTACGATTTTTGAATATGTGGAATAGAACTTCCTGCAGAGAGTCAACGTTTCAACGGACCAACCATCTCCGTAGCGCTCTGTCAGCCTCTCGGAAAGATTCTTTAAAATGGCCTTTCCATACTTTGCGCGCTCTTTCCCTTCCTGCTCATTTTCGACAATGTACTGGCCAATCGCATATTTGGTGGCAACCTCAACTGTGTTTACAGTCTTTGAGACATACTCCCTGGCGCTGTCAATCAAAGACGAAATCCGATTGAATAGCGCTTCAATATTCTGGTTGTATTCCTGGACGATATCCATATATAATTCATTTCGTGCCATAAAGATAGTGATTTTTCAGCATTCGGACTTTGCATTTTCCGCATTTTCTGCATTTTAGGGGCAAGGGGAGGAAGGGCGGATTGTGCGGAAAGTGCAGAAAATGCAACGACCTGATTCATTTATTTATACCTTTTCTCATAGGTCCCGTGCTTGATATGCCGGAAGAAACCGCTCTTGAGCCAGTCCTTGAACGTCCGCTCGCTTACCTTGTGCGCCTTGGCAATTTCCACGCCCTCGCCGGTTTCGAAGGTAATCGGCAATTCGTTGTAGATGGCCCGCTGCTTCTCCGTGAGGCCGGAAAGCGGATCGTGCGTAAACTTCCGGTGCGCCTTGATGGCCGATGCGATGAAGTAGTAGCACAGGCTGATGGCGCCCTTGACGCTCTCCAGACTGATTTCTTTCAGCTTGCTCTCACCGCAGCCGTAGCGAATCACCTCCAGGACCAGGGCAAAGCGGATGCAGTACCGTTCCATCTTCGTGGCCATCCCCGCGAAAGAGGCGCTGCCATTGTTCTTCTGCCCGGCCAGATTGTTGAACCAGCTGTAGAACGCATCCTTCGCTTCGGCCGAAAACCGCAGCACCTTTGACTTCCCGTCATATTTGATACCCAGGATCCGCGAGACAATCCGGTTCCATTCCTTCGGAATCTTCCCGTCAATCTCATTGTCATTCAGTTCCGGATAGCGCACTTTGTCGGGGTAGGCGAACAGCCACCGGTCAATGAAGCCGCTGGAAATCTTGTTCCTGGCAAAATCCTTCAGCACCTCCGGCTGGATGGTGCCGATGACTCCGATGCAGGTGTCCGGAATATTCACCGGCTCCGAAGACACACGGTTCACCACAATGCCGGATCCCGTGAAAAGTTGCGTCCACATCTGCTCGTCCGACCCGCTGCGGTACTTGTTGAAATTGTTGATGAAGCCCATCAACTCATCATAGTACACAGCCAGACCCCGCCGGTTAATCTTGTGCTGCCGGACCACAACTTCCGAAGTGAAATCGCTCAGAATGGTTTGGCAATACGTCGGTTCCTCCACCGAGGCGTCTCGCTCACGCAGGGGCTTCCGGAATTCGGCATCATACTGGAGCTTCAGTTTGGAATAGTTCTGGTACTCCTGCATATCCTTTTCACGAAGCGGTGCCAGGGCAAAAGCCAGGCAGCTGCTCTTGTTCGTTCCCCGGTCGCCCACGATGGCAATGTAGAAGATGGCCTTGTCTGTCCAGCCCTTTTTGATTTCGATGGCCACCGCATTGCCGCAGGCGACAGATGCCGTGAACAGCAGCGCCGGCGCAATGTAGTCGATGGGAAAGTTGAGGCAGTCATGCGTGGCGTAGATGATTTCCTGGATTGCCTCCGGGAAAACCTCAACGGGAAAGGGAACCGTCTCATAGTGCGGCGAATCCGGCGGGAATACGCCGTAGGAGTGGCACTTGTAAAAGAAGGTCCCCAGGCCGATACTCCGCGTCGAACGCACAAATTCCTGGAACTTCCGCCGGTTCTCCTCCCGGTTGTACCTGGCCGAGAACTTGGAAATCCGGTCCACATACGCCCAGGCCTTCTCTCCCAGCGTGGAAAGCGCCATGCACATCGAGCGCCAGTCATCATAATCGTCCAGGGGAATCTCCTTCTTTTCCCAGACATCCACGTATCTGGCCACCTGTCCCGCCGTGTCGGTCTCCGGTTCCATTATCGCCTCCGGTTCATCTTCATCGGCTGCCGGCACATCAATGGACTCATTCTCTGGCAAAACGAACACCCGGCAGTTTTCATTGACATACGGCGCCGGGTCATAGCTGAGCACCCGCAGTCGCGTCACATCGGAGCAAGCCTTATCCACCACCAGACCTAGCTGTAGCATTTCTTCCTGCAGAGCCTCGAAGAAAACCTTGTGCATCCGGTAATCATCCGTATCGATGGGGACGATGGCATAAAGCCCCTTTCCGCTGACGGACAGACCGGCATAATAGATATAGGGTAATTCTGCCAGTGTCCGCTTTGCCTCCTCCACATCGGCCAGCCCGTCGAAATCCAGGACCATCAGGCTATTGTACTGCTGCAGCCTTCTGTCCAGATCTTCATCCTTGCTCCTGGAAGAAAATGTCGCTGAAATCGTTGCTGCCGGCAGCATTCTCAGTTTTAACTGGTTGCGCTGCCCTTTGTCTTCTGTGGAACGGATGGTTTCAATCGCGTCCCTGTATTGCCCGCCCAGTTGCAGGAACTCGGCAAGCGTGATGCTTTCGACAGGAGAAAGGATATCTGTATAAATGGATTTTTTGCTGCGGGCGTCCAAGCCTTTCAAATCGGGAGCCGTGCTTCGGAACACGCTTACCGGTAGTGAACCATAGCCGCCTTGCGGTTTCTGGTCACAGTCGATACTTCCCATGGCGGCTACCTCTTTTTCTTGGAATGCTTATAGCGCACGAGTTCTTCATCTTTGAAGGCCTCATCAAACTCATCGGCATCCACAAGCGTCCGTCCCTCGATTTTGACCTTCTTGAAAAGGCCCAGGCTTACGTAACTGTAGAAAGTGGGAGGGGTGATGTGCAGCATATCGCACACTTCCTGGCGCGTGTAGTAGCGTTTTTCCTTCTTGATCAGCTCTTTTGGCACCGCTTCCTTCACCGCATCTACGATGATGGGGCGCAGCACCTCCTGACAGAAGGATTTCAGTTGGTTCGTGTAATCCATACGGTCATCAGTTAAAAAACAATACTACCAGGACTGGCCATACCTGCATCAAGAAAAATTCTTGACATTGCAAAGATACTAATCGGTATCTATTTGTTCAAAACCACTGCAGTGGCGTTTTTGGTAGTTGGAGCGGCCCGGGAAGAAAAAAACGGCCCCTGGTATGGAGCCGTTGCGGATTATCCGTATGGGGGACGTGAACTCAAAAGGAGTTACGTTCCTTGAAATGCTTTATGAGGATGTCAAAAATCTGATAAGACTTTACATCGTTGTTAGCTTTGTTGTGGGAATAGTGGAGGAGAAGCGGCGTGCCATCCTTGCCACGGAACTCAAAGCACTCGTTCATCCTGCTGCAAGGAATATTGAAGAAGTCCCCGAAAATGGTCGCTTCGTTCAGGGGACCGGTCCAGCGAAGCCTCCGTTCGGGAGTCAGGCGTCCGGTAATAATGCCCTCCAGCGTCACGTCATCGGCATGCTTGACATAATGCCTCATATCCTGCGCCAATCCGGAGAACCGCTTGTCGGCTCCGCCAGTGCAGGCAATAACAGGCTGCAGCAGATTCTCATACCTAGACGCCAGCAGGAAATAATTGTTAGGCAGGGTGATGTCTTCGAAGATCTCAGGAGACAGGTCATTCCGGGCGACCATGTCATCGAATGCATCCACCTTCTCCCGGAACTTCACGAAATCCTGGACGAAAAGGAAAGCTTCGTAAAGCCGTACCTCGTTATCACGGATATCGTTCCAGTTGTCGGCCAGAAACTCATATGCCCCCTGCAGGGCGGCCGCAACATCCGGGTATGAATCCTCAATGAATTTGACATCATACTGCTGGCAGAACTCCTCCGGGGAGGAAGCCCCTGCCAGCTCTTTACATATCCTTTCCATGGCCGCCCCGGTGGAACCCATGATTCCCTTTGCCTGTTCCAGGGAAAGCCGGCTACTTGAAGTAATCATACTGCTCTGAAATCTTCTTGAATGTCTCCAGCTCATTGGCGCGGATGTACCGCATCAAGGTCTGTATGTCGCTGTGTCCCGTAATCTTGCAAATATCGTACACATCCATCCCTGACAGATACATCAGCGTCGCGCCGGTGCGCCGGGCCGTGTGGGAAGTAATCAACTGATATTTCGGCGTCACCTCACGGACCAGGTTGCCGCCTTTTGTCGTTGTGGTGTGGATGGGGGTTGTCAGCTTGGCCATCTGGCCGATGGTTTTGATATACTTGTTCAGCTTCTGTTCCCAGAGGGAGGGGAGCTCGGCCGGATATTTGTCAAGGATAGTGCAGAGCTCTTTGCAGCAGGGGATGATGACCCGCTTGCCGGTCTTTTGCTGAATGAGTGTAATGGTCCGTATCTCACGTTCCGTGATGGTGCCGTCCTTCTCAGTTCTCCGGACTATCTGCTTAGTGATGTTGTCCTTGCTCAGATGGTCATAGTCCGACACCCGCTGCGCCGTCCAGACGCCAATCATGAAGATATCCCGGGCCTTCTCGTAGCAGGGGTCCATCTTGGATAAGTCCACCTTCATCATCGCCTTCAGGTCCTCCCGGGTCAGATAAATCGTATCCACCATCACGCGCTGGCACTTGAAAGATTTGTAACGGAAAGCCTGGTTGACCGGATATCCGTCTTCCTCGGCGCAGGCGAGCATCGTCTTGAAAAGATTGATGATTTTGCCGATGGTATTGATCCGGTAATCCTTTCCTTTCATGAAGGCATTGAAATCCCGGTAGAAATCCATGTCCACCTTCTCAAAGACAAGAATGTTCCCGCAGTGGTTCTGGTACTCCTTGAGCCTGTTCACCATATTATTGATGGTCTTGATGGACGCCGGCGTAAAATTGTGCCCCTTGTAGGTAGACCTGGCACCTGACTTCAAGTCGGCCAGGTATTTCTCGGCATACTGCACCAGTGAAAGCTGATTCTTCCGCTCCAGTTCCTTCCGTTCATTTTCCTTCTTCTCTTCCTGAATCCGGCGCTCCTCTTCAAATACCACCTCCTCGACAATCTTACGCACGTCGGCCGAACTCAGGGCCACGCCCTGCTCCAGCTGATAATTGATGGATTTCTCCAGCTTCCCCAGATAGGAAAAAAGCTTTGTGCCATCCTCGGAATTCTGAAAATTGCGGAACGCGACGCCGTCCCGACTCAGATTCCATTTCTTTACATCCACCTCAATGCCGGTGGAAACTCTTACATTCACGTGAGGATTTGTGCTTTGCACCCGGACGTGAATAGGTGCCAGACCCGAAGTCTGTTTGCCTCGCAACATAAACAATGTAGCCATAAAGTGTCGTTAAAATCGTTGGTACAAAAGTACGAAAACAATTCTTTAAAACGGTACTAAAATGGTACTATTTTTCTTTTACGACCCTTTACGCGCCTTAACAGACTTTGTTAAGAATTCGCTAATTATCAATAAAATAAGAGGTTTCTCTGTTAACCTTCGTTAAAGAAAAACCTCTTGGAGTGGAGCATAGGAGAATCGAACTCCTGACCTTTTGAATGCCATTCAATCCTTTATGCCCTATCTCAACGCTGTGAGAGGCCGTTTTGGCCTCTTTTTTCGCTATTTCCTTGGAACATTCTTGGAACAAATCCTAGTAATGTTTTACCACCACAAAAGTAGGCGATTTGAATGTATTTTGCAATAGTTTTCTTCTTGAAAATCAATATTATTCAAGGCTAGTCCGCAATGGTGCACAGCTTTCCGTATGGCGTTTCAGCCCGAACACCCTCCAGGATCTTATTAAAGATGGTAGGGAAGCACTGAGCAGTCCGGTCGGCCATATACTTTGGAACCTTCTTGTAGAAGGCCTCAGCTATGCCGCCGGTAATGCAGGCAAGGGTGTCGGAATCGCCACCCAGGGAAACAGCCTTGCGCATAGCATCCTCGAAGTCTGTGGAATCAAGGAAAGCAATCATTGCCTGAGGAACCGTCCCCTGGCAACTGGATTCCCAATGATAAATGGGATGCCAGTATTCCCATGTCTTGCTCAGATCGTATCCATACTTGGACGAGATATAATCTCTTATCTCTTCCTTTGTGGCGCCATTACGCGCCATGAAAATGGCGGCAGCGGTGGCCTGTGCTCCTTTGATTCCTTCTGGATGGTTATGCGTAATAGCTGCAGAAATAGCCGCGACTCTCTCTGTCTCTTCGAGTGTATTGAAGAACCAACCAACGGCGCTCGCTCTCATGGCAGAACCATTGCCCCATGAACCGTAGGGATGACGTCCTGTGGAAGATATATAGGGCTGTTCACCCTCTCCATAATCATATAGGTCTGAAGGATGGAAGAGCCAGACGTGAAAACCACCACCGTATCCACCCATAGGGCACGGACATTTGTGGCCGAACTCGACCATAATGTCCTCAAGTCCCTGGTATGTGTGCTCTTTGTCATGAAGGAGCCAATAGGCCACTGCCATTGTCATGATGCTGTCATCGGTATAACCGCTTTCACCCAGGAAGAGTGTAAAGTTGTAGTCCTTTGTGTTATCAAATTCATAGGCCGAGCCTATGGTGTCTCCAACAATTGCTCCTAACATATTCTCAAATTCTAATGTTTAAAGATACTCGAAAAGGGGCTATTAAACAAGCCCCCGTTTCTCAAATGCCTGCCAGAATACCAGAGGGTAATGGATGTTGGCCACATTAATGCCTTCTTCCAGATACTGGGAGATGAAAGCAGGATCGTATCCGGCGCTTCCACAACCAAGAGCCGTTACCAGGAAGGTCAACTCCGGATGTGCCTGGGCATATTCTACAAGACGATGGAATCCTAGCTCAATCTCGTGAGGGCCGATGGTACTGCCCACTGTAGGGATAGCGAAGGATTGACCCTGCGGGCCGAATGGAACGCCCATCTGGGCACCGAACTTCTTATAGGCTACGTATGCGGCACCACCGTTGTGGTGTCCCTGCTCATTGCTTCCAAAGACGAATACTTCGTTAGGTGCCAGCGTCTTTACTTTTGCCGGAGTGATGCGGTCGGCATAGGCTGGGTTAAGATTCTGCTCCGGTTCGTCATAATACTCGTTGGCAATCCGTGATTCGAATACTTTCTTTTCTTCCCAACTTGCCATCGGGCAGGCTAAAACGTAGTCGGCCATCTTTTCGGAGTAGCGGCGACGTGCCCGACGTTCTTTCTCGAATACCGCCTGTGTTTCTGCTTCGGTCTTCTCGAACTGGACCACATTGGTGATATGAAGACTCATTGTAACCCCGTGAACATCGTGATCGGTGCCCATATAGGCAAAGCTCCAGCCTTCTTCCTGAAGGTGTTTAATCAGCGCCTGTACGGCGTTTAGGGAGTACTCCTTGGAACTGTTCTCATAGCCGTCAGTGATGATAGTGACAATCACTGAGTGGTTGTGGTCATCATGCAGCTCCTTCTCCAGTTTTGTCAATGTCTTTCCGATGGCATCGTACAGGGGAGTGGCTGCCCCTGGAACATATGTCTCATTCGTAAGAATGGGAATTTCGGCAGGGTTAGCATTCCAGTATACGTTGTCAATAGAACTGGTGTCAAATAATACAAGAGTCATAAAGTGCTCCTGAGTCTTCTCGTAGGTCTTGGCGTCGGCTTTAACGCCGCCTAGCACCTCATTAAAGCCCTGGATGGCGGGCTTCTGGATATCCCACATTGAACCGCTGCGGTCCATGATAATTACGTTGTAGACTTTGGTTTTGCTGCTTGTGTTTTCCATGATGTTGTGGGTTTAATTGTTAATTGCGTCATTTCGACACAAAGGTAAAAACAATAATCGAACCAAACAAATATTTCGCGTAAAAATGACACAAAATTTTGCAAAAACGCAAAAATGGCCTATCTTTGCCGTTGCTATGGGTAAGAATTACACATTTGTTAGGGGTGCCGCATTCCCTTATCAGTATAAATACGAGCACCCGGCCGTTACTACAGACTGCGTCATCTTCACCTACGAAGATTGGAAGCTGAAGGTATTATTGGTGCGTCGCGGCGGCGAGCCGTACAAGGGCGAATGGGCCCTGCCGGGCGGTTTCCTGCGGAACGATGAGACGGCGAAGGACGGTGCGCTAAGAGAGCTACGTGAGGAGACAGGACTGGTGGCGGCGGCAATAGGGGAGTTGGGCGTTTTCTCCGATCCCGGCCGAGACCCGCGCGAGCGCGTGATTACCATAGCCTTCTATGCGCTTGTGAAGCCCTCTGAGGTTGTTGGAGGCGACGATGCCGATGAGGCCGCCTGGTTCTCCATCGATGCGCTTCCGCCTCTGGCTTTCGATCACGACAAGATTCTTGAATCGGCCCTGGAGCGTCTCCGGAGGGACATTCACTTTGAGCCAATCGGCTTTGACCTTCTGGACGATGAGTTCACCATCCCCGACCTGCAGCGTCTCTACGAGATTATCCTTGGCGTCAAATTCGACCGCCGAAATTTCCAGCGCAAAATCCTTTCTTCTGGCATTCTGGAAGAGGCCGATGCGCCCGAGGAGGAAGTGCAGGTGCTGCATTCTCGTATTGCCGAGCCGCCAATGATGGCCGATATGGACTATTGCGCGATGCCCGAACCGATGGCCGATGCCGCCGCTAAACCCAAACGCCGTCCTGGACGCATTGCTTCGCTATTTAAGCTCAACAAAGCGAAGTACGCCGAGATGAAGAGCGACGGGGAGAAGTTTGAGTTTTAATCAATTTACATAATTTATTATATGGGTAATAATAAACTTCCATTTTACAAAGTTATATTAGGAGTCATATGTGCCATGTTATCTTTAGGCGCCGCTTTGTCTATTGTCATGATGATCTTTTATCCTGAGTCATTAGCAGGAAACTTTTTTACATCTCTTCTTTTATTCTTTGGATTCGGCTATTTATGCTTAACTTGTTTCCGAAAGAAAAACAATACTGAGAGCATACCTGATACGCGTTTGTCAAAATATAAGGTTTATAAATGGCTTCTACGTATTGCTGTATTCATTGTTGCAATTGCTATAACCACAACAATTTCGGTGTTGATTGATTTGCCTTCATCTCCCACTCCATTGGATAAAACACCACATGTCAGTTCTACACTCAGTACTATTGTGAGCTTTTGCGGGATTATCATCTCAGCTCTCTTGGCATATTATATTCCAATTCCTAAAAAGTGGATGGATGAACCCAATCAGTCAAATAGCCCCAAGTTAACATCAAAGGATGATGCGATTCTTTCTTCAGATGTGTCAGCAAGCGCTGATGATGAGGTTGTATATGAACGAGAAGATGTCGAATTATAATAGTTTATTGTATGTATTGTAGAAAATGCGGTAAACAGATTCCTGATGACTCCAATTATTGTCAGCATTGCGGAGAGAAGATTATTAATCTTCCAATTGATGATTCTAAAGCCACTAAAGAAATAATGCCCCCAGTCGATTCATGGTCATTGGATGCTTTTGCAAATGAATTCGGTAAAAAAATGCAAATCGTGAAAGCCGCCAATAAAGCAGGTGAATTATTAAGGTATGCTGTCTTTACTAAAGAAACAAGAGTTGAGATTGATCCGCAACTTAATGATGTAGATGCGGCATATATCTCACAGAATAAGTCTTCAATTAGAGTTAATAAAGTGGCGGACAAATATGTCCTGTTTCGGGTGCTTTGACAGACTTAGTAGTACCGCAGTTCCTTTTTATTGAATCGAAATACTGAGATGTAATAAGAATCCGACTTCTCATTCAGAACAAACCACGGATTCTGGAAAGGATTCAGATTCCTAATAACATGAGCTTCTCTTGCCGGTGTGTTCCCTTCAATACATAGAACGGCTATCTTCCCGGACTTACTTCGCGCCACATCGGCGACCAACACGGCATGGCCATAGTATCCCTTATGCCGAGAAGGATAGACCAGCACATCTCCTGGCTGGATATCTTTAAGGGCACGCTCTTTCGTCTCACGAAATACAGATGCCGTATTGCAAGTGCCATAGACAGTTCTCATGTACTTCTCAAAGGCTTTCCGTGAACTGCCACCTGAATATGGCTGTCTCTTCCCACCGACTGAAGTAAAGCAAATTTCACTATAGCGTCCATTCTTCCATAGATACTCAGCTCTGATTCGCATCGTTACATCAGCACACTGCTCATCATTGCTTAAAACTGGCATATCAATTACACCGGTTGACAAAAACTGCAGCCTAGCTATGCCGCCAGTGTACAAATGCACAAATGATCCTCGTCTCTTTAAAGGGAGGTCTCGAAGAAATATAGTATATGCATTCTCTGCTGAAATACGAGAATACCCCACAGGACAGGGGATGCCTCCTACTCTCTTTGCGTTCCAGGGATTGCTGATGAATATAGATAATCCCAGCAATGCGCAAAACAGCAGAAGAACGGCTATTGAAATGAGTATTATTCTTTTTCCCATCAACTTACTTGCGTCTGTTTTTGTTTTGGTCTTCCATCAAGCTGGTAATGAAAACATAGATGATAACAACAGCAATGATTGCAGCGAGAAATATGCCGAAGATGAAAGCAAAATCAGTTTGGGCGAGGAAGATAACTCCAACTATTACCATTATGCCAGTAGCAACACCAATGATTATGCTAAGGACCTTTGGAAGTAGTTCGGTTTTAATGATAATATATGCTATGCCAATACCTAGAGCAAAGCCAATTAACAAGAGCCAGCCCTTACCAAAATCGGCAGTAATATCTTCGTCTTGAATTGAGCTAATAACGGAAATGGTTATAGCGACAACAATGCCGAGGATAATTCCTAGAAGCTTCCAGTTAATGTTCTTGCTAATCATCTATTTATTGGTTTCTTTGCAAAGATACAACTATACTTTCAATTATCCTTTGACTTGTAATCCGTTGTTATTTATTATTCAGTATCTCCAGCGTCCTCTTATCCGGCGTTCCCTCGAAGAAAACCTCTAGAGCCTTCCCAAAGATGTCTCCGGGAGTGGCAGCATCAAACAGCGTCATTGAGGACTTAAACTTCATGGCGTCCAGCCCAGAGCCCATAATGGCATGAATGTCTTTATCGGAATGGGTAAGAACCACGTTTGTGATCTCACGCAGGCGTTGGCCAAGGACTGGATGGGCCAAATAAGCTTTGGCCTCATCCAAGTCCTTAATCCCATACAGATGCGAATTAGGACTGTGTCCCAGGCCCTTAATCTGCGGGAATATATACCATATCCAGTGATTGCGTTTCTCGCCGGCAATCATCTCTTTCAGTGCGGTCTCGTAGCCGAATCGCTGGCCATCGAGGAATCTTTGTAATTCGTCCATATTGTATCCTGTCATTTATTCATTTCATCATACCACTTGAGCAGTTTGTTCTCCACAGTCTCCCACACCAAAGCAATTACTCCGGTCTTCTCTTTTCCTTCGTCACCTTCCTTGTCTCCACCTTTATCTCCACCTTTATCTCCACCTTTCCCGGGGGTGGGCTTTGGTACTTTTACCGTTGTCTGCTGTATCCCCGGCTTGGGTTCCACCTTTCCAAACTCGTCCGGGTCAATCAACTGGCCATCCACCTGAGGCGGAGCCTGGCTGGTCACAATAACTGTGACCATCTCTTCTTCTTTCGGCTCTTCTTTCACGGGAACGGATGCGCAATCCGGAATATCGTCCTCACGGGCGGCGAGTACCATGCCAATGGCTGCGGTGGCCGATGGCGTGTACATACTGGCGCCAGCTGGTGCAGAAAACTTGTGTTTAGGATAGCCCCGGCGAACATTGTATCCTGATTCTTCCTTAAAGAGGACATCGAGGTTCTTCTGCTTAGAGGCTCCACCGGTGAGGACAATACCGCCCCGCAGTTGGTTTTGCATACCGCTTTCCTGGATATGGAAGAGGATAGCTTCTACCAGCTCCTTATATCGAGCTGTAACGATCTCGGAGACGTATCTGACGGGGATTTCGATATAAGGATCCGTCAACCGGATTTGCAGAATCTTATCCTTGTCTTCGCCAAGCTTTTCCGGAATGCATGCGCCAAAGCGCTTCTTAATCTTTTCAGCCAGATCCTCATCAATAGAGCACTCTGTCTCCAGGTCACCGGAAACCGATGCCCCGCCGAACGGGATAGAGGCGTAGTAACGCATGATATTGCCTCTGTAGATGGAAACGGACGTAACTCCTGCGCCGATATCCACCAGAGCAACACCATTTTTGAGCTCTTCCTTGCTGAGCACGGCTGCTGCAGTAACTTCCGGCACAAAGTATCGTTTGAGCACCTCAATGCCCAGTTCATTGAAGATTTTGTCCAACGAATCGTGCGCCTTCTTCCGGCCGACAAAGACTTTGAAGTTCCCCTCCAGCATAGGACTCAGCGTTCCCACTACGTCTTTCTCAACCAACTGCATGCCGTCTTCAATAGTGAAGGACTGTGCCACAGCTCCGTAGATGGCCTGCTTGTCCGGATAGGGGAGCGGGTAGGTGGACAGCGCCATCGCTTTGATGGTCTGCACTTCGTCCCAGGTAATGTATTCATTCGGCTCTTCCCGCTGCATGGTGGCCGATGCCGTTACCTGAATAACGTCATTCCGTGGCATGCCCACCACCACCTGCTTAATCTGAATCATCAGTTCTTTTTCGGCTTCGGCAATGGCTCTCTTGATAACCCCTGCAGTCTGCATCGGGATGAAGATAGTGCTGGACTGGATACCGGCCGATGGCGTCTCCTTGTAATAGACTATGTGCAGGTCCTGCCCCTGCATCAGCGCCACGCACAGGCCAATCTTGGAGCTACCCAGGTCGATGGCAGCGATGTACTTCTCGTCAAACGAGATATCTTTCTTTACGTCAATCATAACTATGTTGTGCTAATCGTATAATCATTGGTTTCGCTGCTTGTCTCCTCCACTTCGTTGGCCAGCTCACTCTGTTTGCTCAACGAGAGCACGATTCCCAGTACGGCACAGAATACCAAGAATGAAGTGGATCCATGACTCAGTAGCGGCAGTGTCTGGCCAGTTTGTGGAATAAGAGGGAAGTGGACATTTACCATCATATGCATATACGCCTGCGCCGTTATCAGAATGCTATATCCAGTAACAACCACTTTATCAAAGTAATCCGGACAATGCTTGGCAATATTGACTCCTCTGGCCAGTAAACTATAGTACAGGATAATCAGTAGCGCGGCGCCGATAACGCCCGTCTCTTCCACTATGAAGCTGAACATGTAGTCGCTGAAGATGACCGGCACAACATACTTCTGGCCGCTTCTGCCAACACCCTTGCCCAAAATGCCGCCATCTTTAATGGCAAGTTGGGCGCCAACAGGCTGCATTAACTTATCCTTGTATTTGCTGAACTTAGTGGCATTATAATGACCTCCGCCTGGTCTGTAGTAGATGAGGGAATCCATCTGGGCTTTTTCATCATTCATAACACGGCTCCGGGCCGTATCATTACGGTTGGTCTCAATGACACCAAACTTATTCGCCAGAGTAAGCATCCCAACGACAACACCCATGGCAGCACCCATCACCAGAATATCCTTCACGTCGATGCCTCCTATGACAAAGAGGGCGACGAGTATGGCGGCAATAAAGAGGGCTGATGAGTTCGAACCAAGCATTACTATACCAATAGTCGCAGCCAGAGGAATGTAAAGATAGAAGCTCTTTTCGCCAAGGGGTGTGGCAATGAAGGCTAGCTGGGGATGCAGACCGGCGATTCGCTTGGTGAGTTTAAAACCACCTTCTTTGTACGTCTTGAGTGCCCAGGACGCGTACAGAATCATAAAAAGTTTGACGAATTCGTATACGTGTAGTTGCAGGCCGAAAACGACAATTACACGCATCGCTCCATTGATGCTGCTTGCTCTGACAAATCCAAGATCCAACTCAAAGACAAGGATGATGAGCATTGCAAGGGATACCAGGAAACTGTATTTGCCGATAAAACGGTATGCCCGGCTATTACCAAAGAGATAGATGAAGAAAATGACCAGACCGCCAATACCAACCATTATTGCCTGGGACGTCATGATTGACTCCCTGGTGTCTCCTTTGCCGAGAGCCAGCAGGGAAGTGGAAGAGAACACGGATATGATAGAGGCTGCCAGCAAGAGCATAGCGATGATAAGGATGACCTTATCACCCTTGAAATCATCTATCCAGTTCCAGATATTGGTTGTAGGTTTAGTATTGGTGTCCATGGCTATTTCTTCGAGTAAGACTTCAATATGGATTCAAGCTCAGCCATTGAATTCACTAGCACGGCTCTTTTCTTGGAACCGTTTCCCGGGCCAACTATTCCCATACTCTCCATTTGTGTCATTATCCGGCGACACTTCGGGAACCCCATACCCAAGACTGCCTGAAGATCGCTGGTCGATGCAGAACCCTGCATTACTACCCAGCGTGCGGCTTCCTCTAATCGCTCATCCAGTTTGTTGATGTCTATAGAGCCACTATCATCACCTTTATCGCCTTCCTCGTCCTTGACTTCGGGAAGGTAGTACGGGGTGTTAAACGATTTCTTGTATCCCTTCTGATTCTCGACAGAATTGGTCAGTATGTCAATCTCACCACTACTGATATAACCGCACTGTACGCGGTCTGTATCGGCATTCTTTGAGATCAGCATATCGCCTTTGCCGAGCAATTTCTCTGCTCCAATCTCATCCAGAATCACGCGGGAATCTACATCCGTCTTCACGGTGAAAGCAATACTCATAGGGAAGTTGGCCTTGATGAGTCCGGAAATCACCTCTCGCCGTGGCGTCTGGGTGGCAATCACCAGATGAAGCCCGGCCGCACGACCCATCTGTGCGATGGAAATGATGGATGTCATGATGCTCCGGGCGTGGGCCTTACCTTCGGGGCCACCGGTTCCCAGCACAAGTTGAGAATACTCATCGATAATTGTTACGATGTAGGGAAGGAACCTGTGACCCTTTTGAGGGTTCAACTGGTGAGCAATATATTTAGCATTATACTCTTTAATCTCCGGTGTTCCAGCCGCCTCCAGTAGACTGTAGCGCTCATCCATTTCCTGGCAGAGCGAGCGGAGAATGGTATCTGCCGATTTGGGGTCTTTGATGATGGAACGGGCCTTCTCATCATCTTCTGATTGGGCATCTGGCGTAACAGCCAAGTAGTGAGAATAGAGGCGGGAATACTTGCTGAATTCCGTCTTTTTGGGGTCAATGAAGACCAGCTTCAGCTCGGATGGCCGCTTGGAATACAGTAAAGAAGCCACCAGCACATTCAGACCGACAGATTTACCCTGGCCTGTTGCGCCGGCGACAAGCAGGTGTGGCGCTTCAGCCAAGTCGAAAACCTTCACTGCTCCCGTTACCTCGCGACCGATAACCACAGGCAGGCTAGCGTTGCTCCGTTTGAATTCTTCGCTTTCTACCAGCTCCCGCATGGATACAGAAGACCGCTGTTTGTTTGCCACCTCCATGCCCACACAGTCTTCCAGTAGGGAAGAGATGACTTTCCCAGCTTTAAGTGCCACAGACACATCGTCAGTCAGGTTTCGAATGGCCGCCACTTTGACTCCTTTGGCAGGGTAAATCTTATACAGCGTTACGGTCGGGCCGGGTATGGCCTCAATATCGGAAACTTGGACATGGTGGTCTGCCAGGGTTTCCTTGATGATGGCTATGTTCTTGTCAATCTCGGACTGTGTTACCTTATGGTGGCCATTGCTGCCGTCTTGTAGAATTGAAGCCGCAGGAATCCGATAGTCTGGCGCTTCGTCTACTGAGCTGATGTCCTTCTTGACGGGGTTACTTTGGGGCTTTTCTGTGGGTTTCTTTTCTGGCATTTTGGGGCGTGCCGACTTGACGGGCTTCTCAATCCACTTGACCTTTTCTACGACCTTCTCAACGACTATCTCCTTGATGTATGGCTTGTTGATAATGAATCTGGCGGTTGCAGTTACGGCATCTATCAGTGCAAATGCCAGCCACAGGAACAGCAGAGCTGTAGAGGTGAAAAAGGAAAGGGGAGTGCTCCCAACCCAGCCTTCGAGCAAAGAGGCAAGGTGGGTGCCAAGTGAACCGGCCATACTGCCCGGCTCCGCGGTGCATAGGGTTTCTGCGTAATTCAGCCATAGTGCCAGAACGGCAACGCCGATAAGCGATACCAGTGTCATCCTGAGGATGGACCAACGGGAGCGCTTGACTAGCAGGCGAACCAAAAGCACAAGCGGGATGAGCAGCAGGATCCATGCTGCCCATCCGAGGTATAGAACGATATGATCAGTCATTTTTAAATATGTTTAGTCCTTTTCAAATACCAGTAGTGCTGTTAAAAACTCTCGCCAAGACGGATCGCCCTCATCCCTGGGATTACACCAAGTTCGGAAGGAACGGACAATTGAGTCGTCATCGGCTCCATGGTCGGCCAGCGTTTTACCGATGAGTCCGCCTTTCTGTCTTAAGAATGCGCCAAATACCTTGCCCTCAATGGCGATGTGATGGATTTGCACATAAAGCTTTTCATATTCCCTTATGTCATCCACAAGAGTCTTCAGGCAAGACGCCCAGACTTTCTTTGGCAAGCGATTCCAATGTTTCAGGGCATTCCAAAGCACTTTGCGATGATGGATGCTCGGAACATTATTCTCGACATCCGTATTACATGCCAGTAACAGGTCGTACAAGACGTCATCATAATCATCCCATTGCTCCAATGCCTCATGACATCTGAGTTTGATGAATTGAGTCATGAACTCATCTTCAGAATTACCATCACTGCGGGTTAATTCCAGAGAACGGTTCGGTTCTCCCGAATACAATGCAAAACAGGCGTTGAGTATTTCTGAGAAAACGCCTTTCCGAATAACTGGAGTGTCTGCACGAAACAATACGCTGTCATCTGCTATGATATCAAAGCATCGGCACAATAATTCGTATGCTTTGGTTGTGTCTCCTTTCTCTGCGCATTGGATGGAGGCTGCAAATAGCAGTTTTACGGCTTCGTCCATTCTTTTGAGACGTAGTGCAGGCCCTATGGTTTTACCAATGTAGAGTTCCATTTCAAATCGTGGATAGTCATTCACTCCTTTCATGAAATGAATGACCTCTGGTGACACGATGATGCTGTTGTACTTAAGTGGTCTTACAAGCGTAAGTCCTTCCAGACTCTTCAGCCTGCTTAATGCGACGTAAGCCTGCCCTTCACAGAATGCGCCGCGGCCAAAGTCGACGCGAGCCCGTGAATAGGTCATGGACTGGCTCTTGTGGATAGTGATCGCCCATGCTACTTTAAGCGGGAACTGGCTTATGTATCCTTTGACCTCTGCCGATGTCCTTCTAAGCGTACTGTCATATCTGATATCTGTTATTTCCCACTTGACGCGTTCCACATTTACAAGTTCGGAGGTCTCAAGGACCACTTCAATAAAGTCATCATTGAGCTCGTTGACGATACCCATTGTCCCGTTCGCCCATCGGCCAGACTCGTCATTCTTGGTGAAGACGACCTGGGCACCGACCTTCAGGGTGATGAATTCTTCAACTGCGTCCTTGTATTCGCAGCAATCACCTTCGTAGGTTGCCTGATATGTCCTGGATGCCCCGGGGAGTAAGGACAGCCGATAGTCATTATAATTATCCGCATCACTCCGGTACGATGTGAGATTGATGAAAAGCATTTCATCATCATCCGTGCGCTCATATTCCCTAACCCGGCTATTGATAACTGCAAGGTCATTTTGTCTGACTTTCCCAAGCCTGATATGCTCCAGGATGGAAACAAAGCCTTTGTCTTCCTGCCTGTAGACCTTCTCAAATTCTATTTTGGGAATAGAGTCAGCATTTATGCTCCTTGCAGAGAAGAAGTGATAATCTCCTGCACCGTATATTTCCTCGAGTAACGGCCGGTCGGTATCAGTTACAACAGGGGACAGCTGAAACATATCACCTATAAAGATCATCTGGATTCCGCCAAAAGGTGCAGTGGACTGGAATCCCCGGCGAAGCATTCTGTCAATCCCGTCCATCATATCGCAGCGGACCATTGAAACTTCATCGATAATGATGGCGTCAGCGGCTCTGACTCCGAACAGTTGCTCCGTACTCTTCCTTGGCAACCGACCATAGTCATTGGGTCCCATGACACTCAAAGGGAAACCAAAGAATGAATGTATTGTCTTTCCGCAGGCATTTAAAGCGGCAATCCCAGTAGGAGCAAGAACGATAAATGATTTGTTGACCGTCTGAAGCACATTGCGGATAAACGTCGTCTTTCCAGTCCCGGCCCGACCTGTAATGAAAAGGCTGGAATTGGTGTTCGCGATGAGTTCGTATGCGTACTTCATCGGCAGATTAGTCGCGTCTATGTCGTAATGCTTGAGGTCCATATACTCTATAAAGCAATACCAGTTTCCCCTATAAATCTTTCAGATATACTCCATCAAAACCCCGGCGCACAGTCAAAATCATACGGCACATACCCCTCTGTAGGCGTAATATCCACAGGCGAAGGCGCATTCGCCGCAGAGGGAATCGGCTTAGCTGCATAGTCCGCCAGCGATTCGTGATCCTCGGAGAACTTCACCAGGTCGCCATTGAAATGCAAGTGGATGATGGCCGCTTCTCCGGCGCGGTTCTTCTCGATGATGAGTTCCGCATAGTCTTCTCCCATCTCCGACAAACCTAATTTGGCAGGCCGATGGATGAACAGCACCATATCTGCATCCTGCTCGATGGATCCGGAGTCCTTTAGGTCGCTCAATACCGGGCGCCCCATGGAAGAATTGAGACGCGTCATTAGGTTACGGTTCAACTGTGCCAGCGCTATGATGGGGATATGGAGTTCCTTGGCGGTTTCCTTCAGCTGACGGGAAATGTCGCCGATTTCCAGAGCCCTGTTGGTTCCGTAGTTCCCCGTGGCGTGCATCAGCTGTAGGTAGTCCACAAAGGCTATCTTCACTCCCTTTTCCTGCACCATCCGTTTGATCTTAGACGTGAACTCCGTGATCGTCAGACCCGGCGTCTCGTCGATGTATAGGGGAGCCTTCACCACTTTCCGCAAAGCCGTTTCAATCTGTGCCCACTCATAATCTTCCATCTTGTCCTTTCCCTTACGTTTGCCGGAAGAGAGGCCGCTCTCGGAACCAATGAGACGGTCAGCCAACTCAATGTCGGCCATCTCCAGCGTGAAGAAGGCTGTAGGAATGTTATTGTCCACGGCGGCTGCCTTGGCCATGTTCAATGCAATGGCGCTCTTGCCGTGGCCGGGACGTGCTCCGATAACAATCAGATTGCCGTCCTGCCAACCCCTGGTGATGGCATCCAGGGAAGGGAAGCCCGATGGGACACCGGTGAGGCCGTCTGTCTTCTGAACCCATTGCAGGCGGTCTAGAGCACGGTTCATGGCGTCTCCGATGTTCACATATCCGCTGCGCATATTGCCCTGTACGGCATTGTAAACGTCGGTCTGGGACTCCTCGATGAGTTTGTCAACCTCGTACGTTTCGTCGAATGCCTTCCGTAGGATACCATAGCCCACTTCGATGAGGTCCCGCTGGATAGTTTTCTGCTGCAGGATTTTGACGTAGTATTCGATGTTGGCCCCGGAACCCACCTTGGCGGTAAGGGACGCAAGCCGTGCCGGTCCGCCGACTTCTTTAAGCGTGCCGTCTGTGCGGAGGCGCTCTGACACAGTCATCATATCGATGGCGCTGCGCTGCTTGAAGAGCGTCGCCATGGCTGAGAAGATAAGACGGAGCTTCGGGTCGTAGAAGCTCTTTTCTTTCAGCGATTCCATTGCCAGGTAAACGCTGTCCTTGTCCATCATCATTGCGCCGATGACGGCTTCTTCCACCTCGGGCGCCTGGGGTGGAACGTGGCCGATTTCGGCCGATGCCATCTGAACCGCATCAATCTGTGCGGCCTTCTTTCTTGTGCTTGTTGCCATATTTCTATCTGGGTTTTATGGCAAAGATAGGTCTCGAAACTGCCATTATCAAGCAATGTTGAGAACTATCTGATAACTTCTTAATCCGTTAATAATTAGCGTATTATCCCTGTTTGTAATCCGTTGTTGATAGTGTTGATATGTTGATAATCTTCAACAGTGTCAACGGCCATCGTATCCGCAAGCATCTCCACTTGCGGCTGGTCAATTTGTGGTCGCTTCCTGGATACCAACAGCACCGCTACGACTCCCAACAGCACCACATCCAGGACAACCAGAATCAATATGATGGTTTTCTTACTCATATCTACTTCTCAAAGAATTGATATTTCTCCGTACCCTTCAGCGCCAGGCAGGTGCCACGGGCGACGGCCTTCAGCGGATCTTCGGCCACATGGAACTGGATGTTCACCTTCTCCGTGAAGCGCTGGGCTATGCCGCGGAGTAGGGAACCACCGCCAGCCAGCCAGATGCCGTTACGGACAATGTTGGAGTACAGTTCCGGCTCGGTCCGCTGCAGCACCTTAATAATCTCGATCTCAATCTTGGAGATGGTCTTGTCTATACTGGCAGCAACCTCCTTGTATGAAATCTGCGCTTCTGCAGGATGTGCAGTCACCATATTCCGGCCGATGACACGGAAGTCTTCCGGCTCTTCCTCAGGAGGGAGGTCGGGAATCACAGAGCCGATGGCAAACTTCAGCTGTTCGGCCGTTGTACGCCCGATGCTGATGTTGTGTTGTTGTGCCAGATAGTCTACGATATCGGTGGTGATTTCGTTTCCCGCCACATGAATACTGGCCGATTCGCAGATGCCACCCAGGGAGATGACGGCGATTTCCGTAGTACCGCCACCGATATCGACGACCATATTTCCATTCGGTGCTTCCACATCGATGCCGATGCCAAGGGCTGAAGCCATCGGCTCGTAAATCATATATAAGTCGTGGGCTCCAGCGTGTGATGCGGAGTCACGAATGGAACGCTTGTCTACCGGCGTACTACCACCGGGGATGCCAATAACAATCTTCAGCGCGGGTTTGATGATGCTGCGCTTTTTGCCGATTGCCTTTTTGATGAAGCCGCCCAGCATCATCTCGGCCGCATCATAGTCTGCAATGACGCCGTTCATAAGCGGACGGATGGTATAGATGCCAGGGTTGGTGTGTTCTTCAATCAATTGCGCTTCATTGCCGATGGCTATCAACTTCCCCGTTTTGGTCTCCACCGCAATGATACTGGGTTCGTCAAGGACTACCTGATCGTCCTTGAATATAACTGTGTTGGCCGTGCCCAGGTCAATGGCCAACTCGTGTCTTAAAAATGCCATATTCTTAGAAAAGGTCGTTGAAAAGGTCGTGGTCTGGATATGATGGATTTAATGTGGTATAGGTGATTTCTCTTACAATCTCGTTGATAATGAGGCCCAGGCCATCTCTATTTGTGGCTCTTATCCAATTGCCCTCCATGTCTTCTCTGTAGTCAGTTGTACGTGTAATCTCTCCATCTGTATAAAAGCAGATTGCACGTTCATCTTCATCGTACACTTCGGTATTTATATGAAGAACGGGAAGATCGTCATCGTCGCCTAAAACGTTATGATATTCGACGCGCTCAAGCGTCCCATATTCACTGTAGAAAAAGAATTCCCGATGCCGAATAATTTCGACGGGATCTTTATACATCCACCTTTCGGTCACTTGGTGAGCATCGTTATAACGTTCCTCCATAAAACCATGGCTAACGGTCCCATCAGCGGCGTGTATAGTGAGTTCGCGAACACAACGATGGCCATTATCTTCCCAGGAATACCATTCATCCGCATATTCCCCGGTCGGCTCATACATGTCGTCTTCGTCGCGAGAGTAGAATTCGGGGTTGTAGAAGTTATAGTTCTTGAATTTTCCAATGTAATGAGGCCCCATTTCCCTTTTCTCAGAATGCCTTCTGATAAGCTGACCGTCGGGGTCATAGGTGTAAAGAACTAATTCTCTATTTCCTTCCTCATCATCTGTGGTTTCCCTTACCAGTCTATTATCCTGGTCGTAGTGGTAGCTGGTTACTTTGTTGTTGCAGGTGCTGCTCAAGATGCGGCCATCATTCTCGTCGTAATGGTTAACGATATCCGGTTCGCCCATGAAAACATTTTCGGGGGCTTTACCCTCGAAAAAATAAATACGCATACGTCTGGCTACTCTTTCCATCATTGCTGCTCAATAATCTGATTATATAGAACCTTACCTTCCTCAGAAAGCGAATCTAGCAGGACGTTAAGTGCGTCCTGGTATTCCCCTAATTCCCAGTAGCAAAAGGCAAGGCGTTCTTTCGCGTCATTCATATAGGGCTGAAGACCAATGTCAATGATGGCTTTCCATTCCCTGATTTCGCCGGTGGTGTTACTGGAGAATGAAAAGCAATTAGCCTTAGTCCAGTGTGCTTTGCATAAAGTCTCTCTGTCTTGAGAGGCCATTGCCAGAGTAATGGAGGTATCTGCGTATGCCTTAGCCTTGTCAAAACTCATTCTGGCACAATAGTACTGTGCTTGCAGGTGATATGCATAAGCATCATGATCAGTCATGAAGATGGAATCAATATGCTCCTTATAGGCCTTCCATCCAGATTCTGTCCGGATAATCTGCTTATCAATCTCCGTTTCTTTGATTGCAGGAGATTGGGTATGGCTACCTTGTCCTGCACAGCAAGACAGGATTACACAAAGGGATAACAGTGACAGTATCTGTTTCATTCTCTATAGTTTAAAGCATTCTTTCCAGGAAAGTGTCTTCCTGCTTTTCGCCCTTCTATATACGGCGATCATCAGGTATACAGATATGGGTTGAACTAGGAGAGAGAGGATGGGACTGTAGTAAACGTAATTAGCCATATAGGTCCAGCGGTGGAACATCATAAAAAAGAATTGGATGGCCCATATAAACGACAGACCACAGACTGCCGCTACAAGAACCCGAATCCATTGCTGACCGCCCAAGTTTTGCGCCGTTGACGAGAAAGAAAACTGGATGACGAAGTACGCTGAGATTAACCCCAGCAGCGATTCTGCCACCCAAAGCAGTGCTTCCAGAAGCTTTTCCATGTCTTGATGTTCCGGCATTAGATCCCCCCACTGCAAGCGCTGCTTTGCTACAGAGACGGCAGTATAACAAAAGACGGAAAGCATCAACATGATTAGAGAGAGCCATCCGGTCTTTTCTCCTTCCAGCTTCAAGGACTCTGGCGGGATAAGATAGCCCAGTGCAATCATCACAAAGTCCAGGTGAACGATATGCCAGTAGTCTGCGGTCCAGTCACAGTATCGGCACAGCCCATAGATTGCGATAAGCAAAACAGCGAGCTGTACCCACCATTTTGATTCCGGTTTCCAGCCCCTCAAAAGCAGGCCAATCCAGGTGAAAAGGAGGGGATAGCAAAGGTCGGACATAAAGACCAGACCCGGGATAGCGGGTTCGCTCCAGTCCGAAGACTTTAGCATAAAATGGGTAATAGCCCTAACAAGGCATACTCCTCCGCAGATGATAACGGAGGCATTCACGTACATAGATTTGGTTTTAGTATCGGTCATATTGTTAAGTGCTGTAGAAAACGGCAGGCCCGCCGACTACCTTTCACGCCTCATAGAAGGCGGGCCCTTGGCGCCGTTAATAGTTTTTCAATGCCCTCTCAAAAGGATTATCCTTACTATCCCACATATGGTCTACCTCCTCCTTCACCGCAAGAACATCCTCTTCAGAACATAGCATGCAAGCCATTCGGAACGAAGTGACTACATCGTCCAGCTTTCGAGTGAGCGCAACGATGCTCTTGAGGAAGTCCAGATACAACCTTTCGCGGGAGCACAGCTGGAATAATAGCTCCACTCTGTCATCAGTGGTAAAAGCGACTTTCACGTGATGACTTCGGCTGTTAATGGAATAAATGGCCGAAGTTAGCGTAGCTTCGTCAAAGAAGCACAGCTCATCCATAGGGACAAAGTGCTTGATGACAAAGTCAGGTGCGTCGGGACAGAACAGGAAATAATCCTGTCCGTCGCAAACATAATGGAATTCATCAGTTCCAGAGGGCTCCGGATTCAGATGTCTGAAATCAAGAGCCCTTGCGATAGTCTTCTTGGAAAGGGGCCAGGCGTCCATGCTCATGACATAATCTTCTTTTCGGGTTGAACCTGGGGGAGTACGGGATTGATTGCCAAGGCGGCATCGCGCTTTTCTTTCACCAGATTATCATAAATCTCACTCATGCGGTTCCGACCTTCGTGAATCAGGTTGATATAGCGGGGGAGATTCTCTCTGAGACTGGCATAGTTCCGGTCCATGGCAGCTACAAAGAAACGCAGGTCGCAGCGCTGCGCGTCTTCGTAAAAGATGGCCTTTACCATGATCAGGTCGTCAGACATCAGATGGGCGGCATGTTTAAGCAGGTCCATCTCCCATTCCTTTGTGTCCACGCCAAAGTCGCGCACAACAAAGATTTGGGGCAAGCGCTCCGTGTCTATGAGATAGGGCTCACCGGAAATCATGAAGCGGATCCAGGTTTCGTCCTTCTCCGGGACATAACCTGCGAAGCGGACGGCATCCATGACGCCTTCTGCCGTAAGAGACTCGTTCTCGACAGGAAGAGTGCTCTTTCCCAACTGCTCATTCAGAGTGCCGATTTTGGCATTGAGCCATCCGTTCTCTTCTATGAGTTTATCATTCTTCTTGTCTTCCCGGAGGAGAAGAAAGAGCATCACCGCGCTGATCGCGGCGAAGAAAATAACTGCGATGAGCATGGTGATTAGTGCTTGATAATGAGTTTGTTGTTCTGGTTGTCGATAGTGATGGTGCCGAAGCGTTCCATGGCGCTTTGGCCCAGCAGCAGGGGAGCCTTCTGGCTTTTTACCACAGAGGCGTCCACGTTATGCAGAACGGCATCGCCAATCTTCACTTCGCGGAGGGTAATGACGGTTCCTTCGCTAATCTGTCCGTTGGCAATCTGGTAGTACTTCTTACCCTTGATGTCCTTCTCAGCCAGGTAGCCATTCTTGAACATGAAGTTGGCTTCAACGGAGGAGATGGTGACATCGGATGCGCCGGTATCAAAGATCATCTGCAACGCCAGTCCGTTGATGTCGCAAGGGATCTCGAAGGTGCCCCCGGGATTGCGTTTGACGGCTATCTCAGTGACAGTCTCTTCCGTGGCTACGGGTACCACAATATCACTCTCCTTGAGGTAGGTGTTGTGCTTGGCCTGATATTCTTCCATAACAGCTTTAAATTCGGGAAGGTCACGGACGGCGTCCATATCATCGTCAAGTCCGATGTGCACGAAGTCCCGGTAGCCCTTTTCAAAGGCGACACGCAGTGCTGCAACGGATTCCTGCAGGCGTCCCATGCGGGAATAAAGGCAGGCCTTATCGTAGTAGTTGCCGGCCGCATCGGGATCGGATTCAATGACCTTCGTCATCCATTCGTCGGCCTCCTCGTCACGGCCCAGGAAGTGCAGGGCATACATACGGCAGCTGCTGCTGTTGGCAACGGTATCCTTCTGAAGGACGGCTTCGAAGTCAAGGTCGGCTTCGGCTTTGTTGCCGTCAAACAGAAGAAGTTCGCCGCGCATCAGGTTCAGATACGGATAGTCGTCATCCATTTCAAGACCGATATTGTATTCTTCCAGGGCGGCTTTCTTGTCTCCCTTCATTTCATAACACCAGCCACGTTTGTAATAGGCGTAGGATAATGACGGCTCTTCCTCAATGGCTGCGGTGAAGTCAGCAATGGCGGCATCAAGATTACCGGAGAGGCGATAGTAGTCGCCACGCTGGCAGAGGCTGTTCCAATCGGCTTCCTTCTCCATAGATTTGGAGATATCTGCAATAGCAAGATCGTTCAATCCCAGCTCGCTATAGCATGCGCTCCGATAGTAATTGATCTGGTCATAGTGGCCGAATTCGACTTCCAAATCGTCATATGCCTTCACGGCTTCAGCATACTTGTGCGTGTTCTCATAGAACTGGCAAAGGAGAGCTTTCCAAGTGAAAGGGTTCTCACTTTTTTTAGCGCGAGACTTCAGGTTTGCTTCAGCGTAGTTAGGACGCTTTGCTAGTATCTTGCAGATGGCGCTGGTGCTGGCATCGTCGTTCTTGTCGAACCAATCCAGGGCAGAGTCAATGGCCTTACTGGTTTCTCCCAGTTTGTCGTATGCCTGCATCTTGAAGCGGTATACTTCGGCATAGTTGGCATCCAGCCGCTGGCACTTGTCCAGCAGTTCCAACGCCTCCTTGTACTGCTCGCGTTGAATCATATTACGGGCCATCCCCACCATGGCACCGCCGTCGGCCTCGTTCTCTTTGAGCATCTCCCGATAGATGGCATCGGCGCCGTCCAGGTCGTCCAGGTAATACAGGGCCTGCGCATAGTCAAAGCCGATGTTGTGGAGAACCTCCTTGTTGTCCTTCTTCGCCAGCTCGTAGGCGGTTTTCAAGGACTTGGCAGCATTCTCCTTGTCACCCATATCGTCGTAGATATAGGCCTTCCACCAGTGTATGGAAGAAGTCTGCAGCTCGGTCTTCTTGGGCTTATTTACCTTCATGACGTGGTTGATGTCCTGAAGTGCAAGACCGTAATCCTTTTTGCTACGGTAGAGCTTCATGCGGAGCATTAGCGCATCCACGTTGTCCGGAGTCTCCTTGAGTTGTTTGTTCACGAGGTCAAGTGCCTTGGCCTCGTCTTTCTCCTCGTTCAGGACCTCGTAGGCCTTCTTGAGGTTGTAGTCGTTCTCGGTTTTGTTCTTCTGGGCGTAGACGTTGACGCTCAAGGTGGCAAGCAGCATGGCTGCCAGCAGGTTTAGGATGCGTTTCATGGTGCGTGAAAGTTAATTGGTGGACGATTATTTATATCCGTAGCATAATTTGCACGGACGTCTCTTCATCTTGTTGGTAGCATCTTCAATGCTTACCTGCTTAATGGGGTGCTTAGCTTTACGAACCCCTTCACAGTTTGTGGTACGATGATAGGCATAAGCGTTGGGAGACATTACGACGTAGACAGTTTCCTGCCCACTGGCAGGATAGTTCTCTCCGGCATTAATTGCGCTGCACAGGAGGAGCGAGATAAGGATTAACAGTATCTTTTTCATGGCGCGTGAAAGTTATAAGTGTTTGTCTATTGAGGTGTTTCGGGAGCGAAGGTATACTATTAAGTTGGGGTTGTCAATAGGGGTCTAAACGGGCTGTATGAAGTCTAAAATTGGTGTACGAATTGGAATTGATGTCTCTTTGTCGGGGACGTTTTTAAAAGGTTTATGTAAGTGTGTAAATTTTACGCAAATAAACATATAATTTTTCACACATGCAAATATTTTGAGTAAATTTTACACAAAATTATTACTCTGTTTTTCTGACTTATTAAGAGTATTGTTTCTTAGCATCATAATTATTATATTTGCGTGATTCAAACGCAAATAATGGCAAAGAAAGGTCAGTATATCTACGAGTATCCGCACCCTGCTGTGGCGGCTGACTGCGTAGTTTTCGGTTACGATGGCAAGGAACTCAAGGTGCTTCTTGTTAAGCGTGGCAAGGAAAAAGAGGCCAGTAAAGAGGCTTACGTCGGGAAATGGGCCCTGCCGGGCGGTTTCCTGAACATTGATGTTGAGAAACCCGAAAAGTCGGACAAGACCATTGCCCATACGGCTGCCCGTGAGCTGAAGGAGGAAACCGGCTTGGTGGTTAAGCCTCGGGATTTCCGTGAAATCGGCTGTTATAGCGATAAAAATCGTGACCCGCGCGAGCGTGTTATTTCCATTGCACACTATGTGCTGGTAAAGCTCGCCGACGTTCAGCCGGATACCGATGCTGAAAAGGCAGAGTGGTTCTGCAAGGATTCCATTCCAGCTCTTGCGTTTGACCATGACAAGATCCTGCGAGATGCCTTTATTCGGCTCAAGCAGGATATCCATTTCGAGCCAGTCGGTTTTGAACTACTGCCGGAGACCTTTACTTTGCCGCAACTGCAGAACCTGTATGAGTCCATCTTGGATGTGAAGTTCGATCGCCGCAACTTCGCCAATAAGATGAAGCATTACGAGATACTGATTGAGGTTTATGATGGGCCCAGGCATGGGACGCGTACCCCCATCATGTACCGTTTCGATAAGGAGAATTACGACCGCCTTAAGTCAAAGGGCTTCCAGCTGGAATTCTAATGGCCAAAGAGAAGACATACGACGTTTTCATTAGCTATCGGCGTCAGGGCGGCGCTGTGAAAGCTGAGCTCACGAAGGACGAGCTGGCGAAGCGCGGCTTTCGGGAGAGTCGTATGTTTATGGACACCCGAAGCCTGTCTTCTGGAAACTATATGGACATCATCCTGAAGGCTGTGGAGCAATCCCGGAATATGGTGGTGATTATCACAAAGGACTGCTTGAAGGGATTGACTGAGAATAGCCCTTGGGCGCAGGAGATTGCCTATGCCATTGCGCAAGGGAAGACCATTGTGCCGGTGTATTTTGACGGGATTACGGAGATTGACCGCGAAGTGCTCCCAGAGAGTATTAAGCGGCTGTCGTTTGAGAACGCTGTGATCTATGTCCACCAGTATGCCGATGCAAGTTTTGACAGGCTTGCGGAACGGTTGTCTAAGGAGCCTGTGAAGCTGCCGAAGTGGGGGAGATGGGCACTCGGAGCCGTCGCCGCCGGCGGGTTGGCCGTGGGCGGGTATAACGCAGTTGAAAAAGCGAATGATTCTCTCCAGCCAGGGGAGGTATACGTTGTCGCGTCAAGCAGTGCTAAGAGCTATCATAGCACCAAGAAGTGCACGACCCTGAAGAATGCCCGTCATCGGATTAAGAAGATGACCGAAGAAGAGGCGGTGCAGCAGGGGAAGAAACCGTGCAAGAGGTGCTGCAAGTAAAACTGAGAATATGCAATACAGAAGACTTTACAAGCTGGGGTTAGTCTTTTTTGCGGGCGCTAGTATTGCACTTTCATGTGCTAAGCCTCCCAAAATTGAAACTGAAGAGGCTTTGAGTATTACTAAATACGGCGCTAGCTTTTATTGTTATGTCGCTTCCGACTACAAGGTTGAATTCGGGATACTCGTGTCTCGCGAGCCCAATCCTGTCTATAGGGATTACTATTCATCTCTGATGAGGGAGCTGAACCATATCAGCAAACGACCTTGCGGAATTTACCAGTTTGACTATAATGAGCTCACACCTGGAAGCAAGTATTATTTCCGAGCGTATTGTATACAGCACCCATTCTGGTCAAAGAAAGAGAAGGTATATTACGGAGAGGTCGACAGCTTGACCACCCTGGATTATGAATACCTTGCCGAACCCGTAGATATGGGGCTGCCTTCAGGGACCAAGTGGTCGAATGTGGATCTGGGCGCTTTCGCGCCAAACGAGAAAGGAGCCCTGTTCTTCTGGGCTGACTCGGAGAATAAGCATCTTGAACGCAATTCTCTATGCTTCCACTGGAGGGATGAAGCCACCAATACCAAATGGACGCATAAAAAGCCGGACGGCTGGCCTATTCATATGGCTCTCCCTCTTACCAAGTACTGCACTGACAGTAAATACGGTTACAATGGATTTGTTGATAACAAGTATACTCTGGAACCAGAGGATGATCCCGCCCACGTATACTTAGGCGATTCATGGCGCACACCAACCGATGTCGAGTGGGAAGAACTTCTGAAGGACTATAACTGCGAGTGGACATTTGGAAAGGGCGGATGTATTGTCCGGAGCAGACACAACGGGAATGAGCTATTCTTCCCAAGATCTTATGTCAGATATATGTCTTCCCGTATATCAGCCTCAATTCCAAACTGGTTTTACAGTTACGACATCTTTTTTGAGCCGGATGAAGAAACCCCAGCTGATGATCATCTGACGAGTAGGGAACATTATCCCGCCCTGATTAGACCCGTCTGCGATTAATTGCCCTAAGTTCGACAATCTTTTCGTAGTTAATCAAGTATACGTCTCTGGGATGCGTTCTTTATCAGTTTAACTCTCGTCGGCTGGCAAAACATCGCTTTTAGGTGGCAATTTACAGAAATAAAAATACTAACCAATTCGTTGCCTTTTCCTGATACCCAGGATGAATTAATGTCGCTCTCTTATCAGCGTATTCACGGTACCAGGAGTAATTCCAGCCATTCCCCATATCTGTATATAGTGCTTCAGTAGCTCCGGCATCAAGTAGAGACGAAATAAACTTTCCAAATGGAATCTTGTCGGTTGATTCCGCAATAGCCAGTTTGCCGTCAATTTCACATAACCCACGGAACTGATTGACGTTACCTAATGGACGAGCAGTCGGTACTTGAAGGCTATCATGAATCATCATCTCTTGAGCATAACCACAACCATTATTTGCAGCGGCAGAATCTAATTCGTGAGTATATGCCTTATACAGAAACTTCCACTTACCATTGTAAAAAACGAATGCTCCGGTGTTCCTTTTGCAGCGATAACCATGATACCTCTTCCCACCGCTCACGTGGTCGCCGGCGATATTAGAATGGCCCTTTGCCCCTTTACCAGTATATGCACCTGCGCAACAAAACACGACAGTGGAGTCTTTATCTGGGTCAGGTCTCTCAAGACATCTTAAATCAACAGCACTGAATGAGGGGTAGTATATTACTAGCCCAGAACGTGTTGTATCTACGATAACAGTGGGAGCCGGTGCAGATAATTCAATATCTTCCACCGGGTCTTGGGATTGACTTGAATGCCTAACATTCCAAGAACACGATTGCTGTATTGGCCATAATAAACATACGGCAAGAATGTAAATGGAATACTTTTTCATCAGAACATCTCTCCTTCGCTACTAGTACTTGTTTGGAAATTCCCATGTTCTTGTAAGGTCAGCTCATAAGAGAGGATTTGATTCTCTAAATATGACGAAGAACCATCTTTAGAGAAAGCTTCGTTCTTGATAAAACCCCCTCGTACCTTCCCATTCATCTGTTTATCTGGATACCACCCTTTGCCATAATAAAAGAAAGTCTGATAGTAGTTCCCATTTCTTAAATAAATCGTCGCGGTATTACCGGCTTTGATGTATTTATGGCCTGCGACACTACCATTCATATTGTTATAGCGTACGATAGCGATAACATCTGAATTGTATGGGGCCTTAACCCGGATCTCTGAATGCGCAGTATAGTCATCATAATACTGGTTAGACCCATACCAACGTGAATACGGTTGAGCTCCATTCGATAGCGAGTTATTACCATACTGACTCTCTAAGCGACGAGCTTCTGCTTCTTTCCGTTCGCGTTCTTCTTTAAGCCTTTTTTCTTCTTTGGCTGTCTCTATACGTTCTCTCGCGTCTCTAACAAAAGAGCTTGATGGATACTTTTGTATGAACTGTTCGTATCCGTGGATGTCATCGCGCTGTATACGATAAAACTCTGACTTATGGTCGGTATCACACGAGATAATCACAGCGAGAAGTAGGGATAATAATGCTATCAACTGATGATTGCGTTTCATATTGAATATAGTATGAGTTTAGTTAATTAGCAAAAAACAAAGAATATCAGCACTATGAGCTACTATTTCCTATAATCCCATGGAGCGACTGGATTCGGCATAGACCAGAGACCAACTTTTTTTGCCTTGGCTTGCTCCTCGGCCTTAGCATATTCTTCCGTTAAGTCATATTTCTTGAAGTGCCAGGCCATTCCATCTTTAAGCATCATTAGAGAGACGTCTTTCCCGTCAGCTGTGTATACGTACGAAACATAACGACCCCACCCATCAGTTTTTTGAACGTCTATTGTCACCTCTTTCCCAAAGATATAGTCCGAAAGTGCCTGCTTTGCCCTTTTCCCAAAATCCTGTCCTTTCTCCGGGGCATCAATCCCATAGACCCTAATCTTCAACTGAAGGTTATCACGATTAATTGCTGTAAACGTATCGCCATCGGTCACACCAACGACCTTAACGGTGAATCTTTGGCCATAGGCCTCGATAGCGTGGAAGGAAAACGCAAATAGCAGTATGAATAATATTCTCTTCATCTTGAGGCGGATTATCTATTTGATATACTCTCTTCACTAGCAATGTCTTCTATTTCTTCAGCGTACTCTTTGCAGTACTCGCAGAGAGAGTAGTTCGTGCCTTTAATCTCATAGCCCTTCATCTCTTCTAGGTCAGCAGCATTAACAGCTATTTCACAGTCATTATTCCAGCCATAATGATATATGCCAGCCTCTTTGTCAACTAAGATAGTGCTGCACTCAAAAGCGTATTGTTTTCGGTATCTATTGCTGAAGAAAACAGCCGCTACCCCAATGGCTAGTAAGATAACACCCCACACGATCGTAAGATTATATGCTGGCGTTTTTGTGTATCCCTCAGGCTTTGAACTATAATAACCCTCGTACTGTTCCACATCAACTTCCTTATCTAAAGTGATTATCAGTGCTGCCATATAAACAATGAACAGCAATGAGGTCCCAGAGACCAGATTGAGAATGCGGCTGATAAATGCCCAATGGAAGAAAAGGGACAGCAGAAAAGTAACAGCAAGAATACACGATCCTATGCCTATGATTATCAAAGCATATCGCTTCAACTCATCATATAGGCTTCTCCCCATTAAACTGGAAAGAAACGATTTCTTAACAATTGCCATAAGCGATTTTACTCCTAATAAACCTGACAATTTCGCCAATTATCATTACACTTGAGGTCCCAATAACAACTTTTAGTAAATCATCAAATTCCAATGGGACAACATTAAAGAATCTTCCATCAATATAGATAATGTCGAGCTGTCCAATTAAAATAATCCCCGCAATAATAATAAAACCGCGACAATCTTTCAAAGTCCATGCACTCTTGTTTGTTCCGTAAGCTTTCGCATTAAAAAGGTTCCAGAATTGGAGAAATACGAATGCCGTGAAGAATAAACCTGACTCGTAATCAGTGATTCCGTTATATGCTCCCAATTGAATGCCGCTGATACCAGGTTGGATATCAGAATGCTCCATGACATAAGTAAACCCAACCATCAAGAGGCAAAAGATTCCACCAGTAATCATAATGTGTCCTAAAAGCTTTCTGTCTATGATAAAGGCATGTCGATCTCTCGGCTTGTTCTTCATCAATTCTTTTTCAGGAGGTAGGGAGGCTAAGGCCATAGCGGCAAAAGTATCCATAATCAGATTAATCCATAGCATCTGAGTAACGGTCAACGGCGACTGTACCCCCATAAAAGCGCCACAGAGGACAATAAGGCATGCTGCAATGTTCACTGTCATTTGGAAAAGAATAAAGCGTTGGATATTCCTATAAAGGGTTCTTCCCCATAAGACAGCTCTGCCAATACTAGCAAACGAGTTGTCTATGATAGTGATATCGCTTGCTTCTTTTGCCACGGAAGTACCGTCGCCCATAGAAAGGCCGACGTGTGCCGCGTTTAGTGCCGGAGCGTCATTTGTCCCATCTCCAGTAACTGCTACCACCTCTCCAACTACTTGAAGCGCTTTTACAAGTCTTTCTTTATCTGTAGGACGAGCGCGTGCAATGATTTTCAATTTCTTGACTATCAACTGTAATTGTTCGTCGGTCAGCGATGAAAGCTCTTGCCCGGTAATGATACATTCATCGTTTTCAGCCTCGTTCCATATTCCAATCTGGCGACCAATCTCAATTGCGGTACCAGGATTATCGCCAGTAACTATCTTGACATCAATACCAGCATCAATGCATTCGCGTACAGCATCAGGGACATCTAATCTGACAGGATCCGAGAGGGCGAATAGAGAAATGAGTTTTAGCCCAGAGACAGAGAGCTGCCCTCCTTTAATAACCATCTCATCCTTATTCAATTCCTTGCAAGCGAGCGCTAACATTCTCATTCCTCGTTTCTGGTGGTCCTCGGAAAAAGAACGAAGAAACTCTAGTTCTTTCGAAGAAACGTCACAAAACTGTCTTATTATCTCAGGAGCACCCTTGACCAGTAATAAATCCTTCCCTTTTGTTTGTCGAATGACTGTCGCCATGTATTTGTTTTCAGTTGAAAAGGGGAGCTCCTGGTCAACTTCAGCTAAAGAACGAATTGAGGCGTAGTCAATGTCTCTTTGCTTTAACCATATTAGTAGAGCACCTTCTGTCGGATTGCCAATAACTTCAATTTTGCCATCATTCTCTTCCACAGACGCGGTTGAATTGATGGCAATAGACTTGTATAGAAGGTCCAAGTCAACGTCTTCGGAAACCCAAGCATCCGAAACGCGCATTTCGTTTTGTGTAAGTGTACCTGTCTTATCAGTACAGATAACTGTGGCGGCTCCCATTGTCTCGCAGGCGTGCATTTTCCTTACGAGATTGTTAGTGGCCAGCATTTTTCGCATACTGTAGGCCAGGCTTAAAGTAACGGCCATCGGGAGTCCTTCTGGAACAGCGACAACAATAAGGGTGACGGCAATCATGATGGATTGAAGCATATAGGAGATAAACTCAATCCACATTATGGGAGCGCCGTTATGTCCATGAAGATATACGATTGCTCTTCCAAGAAGTATTAAAGCAGCGAGGATATAGCTAACCGTGCTTATATGTCCTCCAAGCCTGTCGAGTTGCTCATTTAGTGGCGTTTTAACCTTGTTATCAATCTGTGCCTGCTTATATACTTTACCATATTCTGTAGCATCTCCGACCGCAAAGACCTTGCTAATGCCATGTCCTTCCATAACTTTGGTTCCCCTATATACTCTGTTTGTAGGATAGGTTGCGTCGGTAACAGCATCATTTGGTTCAGAACTTTTTCGACAGATAGGTTCGCCGGTTAATGAGGATTCATTAATTCTAAGGGAAGTAGATTCAAGTAGCTCGGCGTCAGCAGGAACTTCACATCCGTTTTCAAGAACGACGATGTCGCCAACGACGACACTCTTCTTCTGTATTTTCGTGTATTTGCCATTACGAATCACAACAACCAATTCCTCATTTTCGACTTTGTTCAAAAGAGAGAACTCTTTATCTGAACGCAATTCAAATACAAAGGCTAAGGACGTAGACAGAAGAATTGCCAATAATATGCCTGCGGGTTCAAAAAAAGCGTCCGTCGAACCACCAAGGCCCCAATATTCGTATAATGATATGCCAAGTGAGAAAAACCCGGCAATAATCAAAATGATAATGAGGGGATCCTTAAATTTCTCGAAGAAACGCTTCCAGATAGACTCCTTTTTAACAGGCGTCAGGATGTTTTTTCCATACTTCTCGCGGCTTTCCAGAACCTGTTCTGGACTGAGGCCATAAACCTTATTCTTCATGGTCGTCATCGTCCGTTCTCGTATTGGTTCTGATATGATGCACAGAGGCCTTCCGTTCTCCGGTGCGGGAAACACCGTATTCCATTGACCGCATGGTCTTTGTGTTGCCACACATTAGAAGGAAAATCTTTTTTCCTAAATCTCTGGCGATGGAGGTGTGTTTCTGTATCACTTGAAGGCCGGTAGGAAAGTGCTTAGCTTCTTTACGGAGCTTTTTCAAAAGGCGCTGCTCAACATCATCAATGATGCCGTCTTCGCCAATTTGATTAATAAGCCAAGTGGCTTCTAACTCGTCAATAGCTTCGGGAGAACGTTCATCGTCTAAGACGAAGTCACAGATGGCTTGGATAAAGAAATTGTCCCATTCTTTTAAATTCCCCAGGTCATTAAGTTCTTTTCTAAGTGCAAATAGAAACTCCGCCTCAACTTGTTCAACCTTCCCGTCGGTATAAACGATATCTCGCAACGCGACAACATCATTTGCTGTGATGCTGCCGCTAGCGACGATAGCTTTTCTTATTTTTTCCAAGTCTTTCATTACAACTGAATAACTTATACCACTACTTTCTTATCATAACAGTCCACAAGTCCTTCTATGAGTTCATTGCTCATCTGCAAAAATTGAAACATACAGATCTTTGAACAAATGTGCCGGGAGAATGTGCTTGAAACCTTATTGTCATCTTTGAGAGTAACTCTCTTTTGACTAAGGTCTTCTTGCCAACGCTCATTGTCCGTATAGAAAACGTACGAAGTCAGGTTCTCAGCGTTCGGTGTGAGTGTATATGTGTTGACAAAGGGTTGCGATTTTCTTTTCAGCGCTTCGCAAACCTTTGGCAAATCAATGTCTTTGATGAAATCAAAAGGATCAGACCAATTGATGTAGTAAAAATCGAAAACATCCCATTTAGTCTTTTCTTTGAGTTCTTCAAAGAACGCGTCATACGTTTTGCTCTCTTCATCGAGTCGATTCCACTGTTCGACTATTTTTGACAAACGAGAATCTCGCCCTGATTGGTGGAATTCCTTCAGTTTATCCAAATCAATTAGGTTATCGACAGAGGAGCAATGAACTGTTAACCTGAAGTTGTGGATCTCATCATTGAGATTTGCCACTTCTCCACGCATTGAATTCACCTTTTCCTTTAATCGATTATAGTCCTCCCGCCTAGAATACATCTCAGAGATAGATGCTATTGTATTCCGTAAGGAGTGCCAATCTCGAGTGATTGGAGTTTCAGGTTCTTGTACGCCGTCTATGGCGGTAGATACAGATGCTTTCTTCCTGCAGAATAGACGTTTCAGAAAACACGGCTTTTTGGGCTTCTCATCCGAATCAATAGGAGTGGTGTCTGGTTCCTTATCTTTATTCTCGCATTGCGCCCGGACGTGCTTTTTAAATAATCCTGTTTGGATAAACTTAATTAATCTATTATATGCGAGGATATTGGCTTCTAGATCAACACCTTCGAAGTCTTCTCCTTCCTCATCCTCAACTAAATACTCTTCATATATCTGATTACGGTCAATATAATCCGGATACTCTTTTTTCGCTTGTTCAACAGCAGTTGTCACGGAAAAGCTATCAATATCGACTTGGGCTTCTTCCGCAATTGACAAATAGCTTTCTTCCAGCTCCTCATCGCTAACATCTTCAGGAACTAAATCATTCACTTTTAGATGCTCAATTAGTTTTGCCTTCGTTTCTTCTGCATCCTTAACTGTTGCCTTGGCTAAGGCTTCTTGACGTATACTAATGATATCATCTTTGAACGAAATAATAATATCATCAATTGCCTTATCTATTGACTGAGGGTGGGTTGAAATGTCGACTTTATATGGGACCTCCGCATACAAAGGATCAAGCCGCCTTAATCTGTCCTCAAGCCCGACAGGATATCGATTAAAATCAAGCGACTCTTCAGCATTAACTGTCTCAAGCATGTATTTGAGAAGGTCCCTACGGCCAGCCAGGTCATAGTACCTAAAGACATCGTCATGGTAATACATGCACTCCGAGTAGCCAACGGCAAACATGCGAGTTTGGCCACTGATGGCCGCAGAAACATTGTAAGAATCGTCTTTATTGGACAATAACATCATGAGATCACATAGCATACGTGGAATCATGATGTCATGCTCATCCTTATTAAGACACATTGCTGCGCCGCTGCGGTTCTGATTATCAATATATAGAATCCGGGTAAGGAAATCATCCGAATCGTCCAGATTGATTTTTGTGAGTTGCTTAAGAATCATCTTGGACGCTTGCCTGTTGACATCCGTAGGCTTATCTATTTCATATGAGAATAGAACACGTACAAGTTGGAAATTCGTGGCTTTATGGCTTTCATATACTGCCCGGATTTCGTCTACCAACCAAGAAGACTGTTCAAAATCGTCATCGGTGATTGGATTATCAACCAGGAAGATATTGATCTGCTCACCTTCGTTTTCACAGACATTCAGAAACTGAGCTATCTGATTGGAGAACAGATTTCTCGGGATGTCTGACTCTACCGTTCGAGATAGCGTGTTGTCAGAATTACCATCTCCGGCATGCTTAGAATAAGTTGTGTACTCATATAGATATTTATCCTCTCCCTCTTTTTTGATTTTCCCTGTTGAGAGGTAGGTAACCACTTCTGGATTGTGTGGACGGCAATCTTTAATGCCGTCCACAATCCAGTTTAAGCTATCTTTTACACTTATAACGATAAATGCGGACATCCCTTAAAGTTAGTTAGTCATTATAGCAATTTCCTGATTGACCAGATTCAAAACTGCTTTGAACTTGGGATCTTCAAGATTAGCCTGCTCAAGAGAGCTGATATTTGCGTATTGTTCAAGATAGGACTCCTCATCCTTAATCTGCTGAATTTTTTGGTTAATCGCCTCGTTGCCGTGACGGGAAATCTCTGTATTGAGCAAATCTTCTATTTCGTGATAAAGGCCCTCGGTCTTGAAAATATCAAATGCGACATCTCTTTGCTTATTCAAGTTAAAGCGGTACTTATGAATCGCATCGCCCCTGCTCTTGGAACGAATCCAATAGTAGTTTGTTTCGGGGTCAAAGTGGATATAACCGAAGACAAAGCCCCAGACCCAAAGCTGAAGTATGTTATCCTGCTCAATGGTAGGCATCACGTTGAAATTCTCAGAGATAATGCGATTATTGAGCTTCTCATCAAGATACGCGGCCATCGGGTAGTTCTGAGCCTGCTTCTGTTCATAATCGCTCTTATAAGTCGAGTAATTATTGACAGCATATATTGGCAGTAAGTCTTCAACTACGAGAACATAGACCCTGTCATTCTGATAGGTTGAAGCAAAGGATGCATGGTTCCCATTAGTGTCGAAGACAGTATTATATTCAGGATCGGTGGCGAGGATGCTAGTGTCACGGTTTCCAACTCCAACGATGACAAACTTATCAAGCGCTAACTGAGTTTGGTTATAACCCTGTGTGTTGTAAGACCAGAGAGGAGAAGCCAAAACTTTAAGCTGCTCAAGATAGTTTTTCACATCGTCAGGAGTCATTGCTTTTAGGACCTCGTCAATCGATACGTTTACAGCATTGATGACAGGAGTAGTCCCTTTAGCAAAATTCCAAATCTGAGTGTCAACCTGCTCCTTAGATAGGGAAAGCCACTGAAGAAGGCCACCATTGTTGGAAAAATGAGTGTGGAAATCTGCCTTTACAGAATCGTCCAAGCCGTATCTTGAGACTTTATACACATCAGACTGGTGCAGGAAGAGCTGGAATTTCGATGTGGAGGATGCCAACTGCTGCTGTCGAAGGAGTTCATCAGAATACTTGTCATGAATCCTCGTCAAGTGAGAATATAGATTCTGGAGTTGCTGCTCATAATTAATAACGGTACTCTCAAAATCATTAAAGAAGCGAATGGCCCAGAGTCTTCTCTTCTCTTCTCGGAGGTTGGTCACATAGTTGGTCAGTTTCTGGGTTAACATCTCAACATTATCCTCATCAAGTTTAGACCCAAAAATAGCTCCAATTCCCGTTTTCCTGATGCCGTTAAGATCCGACTCCCACTGCATCGGGATACCATTCTGCGTGTTGAGTTCGTCCTTTTCTCTTTCCATTTCTCCTCTGCATAAACCAAGCAGAGTCTTGAGAGAACGAATGAACTGAAGAGAGACACCAACGCAGCCGCTATTTGTGTTGTCCATCAAATTGCCCAGGAACGCCTCAAACTCGCGGTTGGTGTTCTCAATCTTCTTGTTGAGATTAGTTTGCAGTTCACCATCAATTCTTGTCCCGGCATTGTATTCGATGTATTGATTTATGTCATTAATAGTGGTGTTCTCATCAATCGTTAGAACATATTCAGGTGCGGGAGAGATTAACGCATCAATAACATCGTCTCTTCCTTCATTCTCGCGAATCAGAACATTCTGATGATCAACAAATTTGTTTGCGTCTTCTGTTCCGTCTGTGCTTGCTTGGCTCATGGAATCGCATAGCTGTGCTACAATACGGTATGCGTATGCACGCCCCACCGCTTGATTATCATATATTAGCTCTGCGCTACCGGTAGAAGCCGCCCATGCTTTTTTATCAAGAATATCATAGACACCTCCATTCTGTTGATGCCGGATATTGTCGAAAGGAGAGCTGATTTCATCGCCCATCTTATTTGCAGGCAAAAATGCGCTCTTGGCAATAACATCAACCAGGTCACTCAATTTGTCAAAAGCAACGCCAGCCTGGTTAAGATTGTTTAGAACAAATGCATAGTCAAACAGAGGCTCCGTGATAGTAGTGTAGCCGAAATTAATAGCCGGATCATTCGGGTCAAGATGTTCAATATAATCCAATGAACGAATAGCTCCATATGCATTGTAACGGACATTTGCCATAGCCGGGCCATTGTTCATTGATTTGAAAATCTCCGGCAGGACAATCCATGGATAAAGGTTATACTGCATAGACATCTCCTTCATAGATTTATTGACCAAGCAGAGAGTGTCAATGAGCATTCCGCTACCAGTACCTCCGGCTACCGATGCGAAGACATTGATAGTCGTAGCATATTCAACGCCGTCCTTGTTCGTATCTATAGTGTACTTCGACGTATTAGGTATGAGTTGATGAATCTTGGTTATAGCTGTAGAGATATTAGCCTGGATTGTATTAAAATTATAATATGCAATAAAACGGCCGTTAGAACGGACCTGACCGGCGCCAAGACCAGCTATGTTCCTAAGATTATTGACGTTCTTAGGAGGTACCCAATCGTAAGCCGTAGGATTGCTACGATATGTGGGAAGCGCATTCTTTACCGTGCAAACAAGAAGCTCGCTTGAATCCAGGCGAATAGGTGCACCCAAGTTGCTTGTTTCCTCCTTGCTAAAAGCAGCAGTATCTGTGTCGATTGCTAAAAATCCAATCATAGGAGGGATTTCTCCATAACTGTCGATGAAGCATTTTTTGACTTTCAACAAAGCCGCAACGCCGGTACCTCCAAGACCAATATACAGGGTCTTCTTGAGTTTAATCTTAGCCTTTGCCATAGTAGTGTCCTTTATTTATTGTAAATTGATAATTAACTTTTTAGCCGGAGCGCTAATCTCGGCCACTCCACTTTGAGGGATGGGATTAGGATTAAAGAAATAGCCCTTTCCTTTAGCCATGGCCTTTCTCTTCTTCCTGGGCAAGAAGGTGATAGGTTCTTCAAAAACCGGATTGACAATGGTGTCAATTCTACCAGTGAAGAGCTTATTTAACGCACTTTGATGTTGTATGCTCGTAGCAAAGATCACTCGTCTCGCACCCTTAAAATTGCAGGTGAATTGAGCAGCAACAACGCCGTTCTTCTTTACGAGCACCATTTTCCTGAATTTGGAGAAACGAGGATACTTAATCGGCTTGATGACAATAAACCAAAGCAACAGCGCAGAAGCAACAAGGATGCCCAGCCACATAAGTGCTTTTGCCAAAGGATTCATCGTCTTACTATTGTATACGGTCCATTGGAATGCATCAGCCGTTTGACCAGCGCACTCATTGCTATTAAGCCTATGCAAGTTATGATTAACTAGCCTCAAATATCCCTGGTGCTTTCCTTTCTTAGCTCCAGAAGGAAATGATATCTCTATGTTGACCTTTTCATGAGAGGAAGTCACGCGGAAGCGGTTGTTACTCAATTTCTCACCGTCAACGCTGATAATCATGTCTTTCGGACTGACAGCCTTACCACTATTATCAACAAACGCAAATTCTGCAAACGCGTTCTTGTCTGCCTTTGCATCCTCATTGAATTCAAAATCAAAAGAATGTATGACGGGTTTAATGCTTCCAGGAACAAAAAGGAATTTGTCATAATGCGTAACTTTCCCCATTCTCTGATGACTAGTGGGGGAGGATAACACTAACTCACGTCTATTGTTACACTTTACAGAAACCCTTTCAGTCACTAAGAAATCAAATTTTCCTCCGTTAGATAAGGAAACATTCATTTGATGGGTCGAAGAGGTTGGCATTGAACTCTTATTACCAACGACATCAACCTTCACAATCAGTTTCCCGTCCTTAACTTTAGTGCTTTTTGCTTTCAATCCAGATTGGTCCGGGAAAGACGCCTTGAAGTTTAACCCACTATATTTCCCAGAAGAGATGGGTAACTCAATGGTGTCATCAGAACGAACATTAAAAACTGCCTTATTCTCTAAGCGGATAAGGTTAATATTGATGTCGGCGGTTTCAACTTTCCAAAGATGATCCTGTTTATCGATGATAGATTCGATACTACTGTCCTTCGCCTCTTTGTTCAGCATTACATAGAAACCGTACACATTCTGGTCCCCATATTTACCGCCCCATTTCTTTAATGCATCAGGAAATAAATTCGTGTTCTTGTTCTCGTCTTTTCCATCAGTCATTAGGAAACAATAAGTAACTTTACCATGAGCTACCTTACCAGAATAGAAATCATTTAATGGCCTATCTAAATAAGTCATTGTATTGGCTTTAGGTGTAAAGCCCATAAAGCCAGCGATGATATTATCTTTCCCAGCTTGATTCGCAAAGCCATGCCATTCTTTTAGTTCAGAACCATGATTCCCACCGAACGCAATGACATAAATTTCGGTATTCTCATCCTCAATTGCCTGGATGGCTTTAGCTAAATCTTTTCGAACAGGATCCCACAACTTTGAAGGCTTAATCATTGAATATGTGGCATCAAGATAGTAAACTCTTCTCTCGCTAATTATGTTTTGAGCATTGGCACTTAAGCAGAAGAGAAGGCTGATTGCCAGCATAATGTCTTTCGAGTGATCCCTTTTCTTAATGCTGGTCGAAGATGATTTTGTTTTAACGTCCTTGACCGTAAACAAAAGATAGAGTAGATAAATGGCTATACAAACATCCACGATGTTCCAAACCTCGCGACCGAGAGGGAACTTGATAATGGGCTGAAAAACAACAGCAAGAATGATAAAAAATACCATTCTTACTTCGCGTCCGGAGAGCTTTGCAATATATGCAAAAAAACAGAACGCTATGGCAGAAACGATTCTAACCAGAACATAATAACCGTATGGCATATCGAGTAGGCAAAGTAGCAAAAGAATAGCGACAACGCCATACAAAAGGGTCGTGGTTTGTTTTACAGTCATAGCTTGGTTATTGTATTGAATACAAATATAATAAAAACTATTCTGTTATTTGCGTTAATATTGGTTAACATTATGTGTGTTTTTCACGCAAATATACTAATAAAAACGAATTTCGCAACAATAAATTCAATTATTTAGCATTCGCCCTCCACAATATATAGCTCTCATACTTATATTTCGACACCCTCAAATCCGAATACTCACTGAATTCTCCCTCCTTTTCATACCAGAATCCGTACGAGGTGCTTCCTACTAGATAAATGGCATTATTCACTCCCAGGTCAACCAGCGCCTGGGCAAAGTCATGGAAGGATTCGGGGGTTTCGCTCTTGGCCACAAATACCTCTCCAGCACGTTCACAAAGGGCTTTTCGGATGGATTTGTTCTTGAGCTCATTCTCGCAAAGCTCGCCGTTATCAACCAGCGGGAACTGGCGGAAGAAATAACCTCCGGTTTCGGTGGCCTGCTCAAACAGGGGAGAGTTATCGGCCACGCCAACGGTGAGTTTCCCATCAATAATGCCGCAGTATCCTTTCTTGGAAAGGCCCCAAGCTAGGGGCTCGCCCTTCAGCACAAATGCTCCTACAATCTTCTTGTTATCCCTTCTGATATCAGCAGCCTGGGTAGCTAAAATAATGTCTTTGTTGTTGTAGTCCGGTGTCCTTAAACAAAGCTCTGGTGTGGCATTGTGCGGAATATACAGCGACAGGGGAATGTCATTCACCGTCTTTTCGATCACTTCAGTATAAGCAAGACCGGTGGTATCTGTATAATCTCCAAATGGTCTAATCTCTTCTCTCTCTCTGAGTTGGCGGATGATGGTTGTATCCGCCGCCTCAAACAATCCAGGTTCATTGGGCTCGTATCCGCGTCCTCGCCTGAGCAGCAGGAAAATTGCTGCAACAAGGAGAACAGCCAGGATAGAAAGCACCCAGATCAGTATCGTCCCGCGGGGCTTCCGAGGCTTATTGGCCTGAGGTGGCGTACCGGATCCTACAATCCGGATTTCACCGTCATCTATGTCCCACATATTACTCATTTCATTTGTCCGTTTATAGTCTGCTCCACATAATCCTTCAGCTTAATCAATGCGTCCCTGGAAGCAGAGAATTCCTTTCTCAGCGCCTTGCAGTCTGACATGACCAGCTTTTGCTTCGAAATATCAATGTGATGAAGATAGTCTATGTTGATGATGACGCCACGGCCGATGCGGATGTATCTGTCTCCGCTGGAACCCAGCTGGTCATGCATCATTTCTTCCACCTGCCCGAGTTGCAGGCAAATAACAGTTTCCCGGCCGTCCTGTGTTACAAACAGGGAATAGTTGCCATCAGCCGACACACAAATGAGTGCGTCAAGAGGGAATCTGTGGAGTTCAGTTCCCTTGCTTATGACAAGGTGTTGCGGCATGGGTTAGTACAATTCTCACAAATTTAGCAAATTTTACTCTTAATTCACACGTTTTTAAATGATTTTAATGGTTATTTCTTCTTTCATCCCGTCTTCATCCACCGCTGTTAAGCGGTGAAAACCGGGAGGGATTTCTATCATCATGGTATGGATGTCGGCTGTCACGCCTATGTATTCGTTATCCAGATGCCAGTACACAGTGGCTCCAGAGCCTGCATGGACGATTTCGCAACGGATGCCCGGCATGCTTCCATCCATCTGTCTGGCGGGGGAGAGAACGGCGCCTTCTGTAGGATAAGCAAAGTGCATAATGTCTTCGAGCGGCTCTGCATTTTGTGGAAGCGGCCGATACTCCTGGTGCTTGATTCTGTAGTATTTTTCCATCAAAGGTGGTAAAACAAACCTCTTTTCCTGATTGATTTCCCGATGCCAGGGGCAAACTCTGCAATTAACGCCTTGTTTTGGTACTTTCAGTTTGACTTTGTGCGGGCAATCCCGGCCAGCCAGAAAGCAACTTTCTGGGCATACATCCACTTCAATTCCGTCTTCTGGCTCCTCGAACCAGCCCGTTGGTGGGAGCAGGTTAAACAGGTCAAACATCACCGGTCCGGCAGTCAATGCCCCTGTCAATCCGGGGGCAGAATTCCCTTCGGCATTGCCGGCCCAGACGCCGACCACATACTCTGGCGTTATGCCGATGGCCCAGGCGTCACGGGAGCCGTAGCTGGTGCCAGTTTTCCAGGCAATCTTCCGTAGGGAACTTACCCGACGCCAGTCCATCTGATCCGGACGGCCCACTTCAACCATGGCTTCAAGCATATACCAAGTGGCCATATCTACGGACTGTGCTTTCTTTACATAGGCATTCACGACGTCCATCAAGCAAGCTTCCGCGCCTCCAAGGATGAGCGACAAGCCATATTCCTCTGGCTTCCTGGTCAGTGTACTGATGCCAAGTTCTTTGAGGCAGCTCACAAACCTGGCCGTACCATACTGCTTCAGTAACCATACATTTGGAAGGTTCAGGGAGCGGGCCAGCGCTTCGTCGGCAGGGACTGCTCCGTCGTAGTTCATGTCAAAGTTCTTCGGTGAAAAGCCGCCGAAGTTGGTGGGAACATCCGGAAGAAGCGAGTGGGGGAGAATTACGCCATCGTTCAAGGCTGCACTATACAGGAGTGGCTTCAGGATACTGCCTGTGCTCCTGGGGGAGCTTGCGATATCTACCCATTTCCCGGGACGTTCTTCATTGATATCGGCATTTCCACAGTAGGCAACGGTCTCACCGGTTTTAACGTTGGTGATGATGGCGGCAAGATCGTTGATGCCGTTCTCGCTAAGCTCTTCCCGCCAGTGCTTCAGGGATTCTTCTGCACGTCTCTGGAGATTGATGTCAATGCTTGTTTTGACCTGTTTACCGCGGCTCGTTTTGTGGTAGAATTCTACCAAATGAGGACAATAAGAAGGCAATTGATGGACCTCTCCAATCAGCGGCTCATCAAGTGCCGATTCGTATGTGTATTCATCCAAGAAGCCTTTCTCTTTCAGCCTCAATAAGAGACGGTTACGCTTCTCTAGCAGCTGCTGACGGTTATGGCATAGGTTGATAGATGATGGTGCATTGGGAAGCACAGCGAAGGTTGCCGCTTCGGCCCAGGAGAGATCATCGGCATCACGACCAAGATATCGCCATGCGGCGGCCTCTAACCCTACCACATTGCCACCAAAGGGGGCGTGGGAAGTATATAGCGCGAGTATCTCGTCCTTGGTGTATTTGGCCTCAAGCCGGGTGGCAAGAAACATCTCCGTGAGCTTCTGCCAAATGGTGCGTTCGCGTTGTCTGGAAAGCCTGATTACCTGCATGGAAAGGGTGCTTGCTCCGCTAACCGTGTGACCACCTTTAATGTTCTGCACCAGCGCCCTTCCAATCGCATTTACGCTCACCCCCGGATGGTAACGGAAGCTCCTGTCTTCGAACTGAATGAGCGCAATGGCGTATTTCTCTGGAATGGAGTCACATGGAGGGAAGCGCCACTGTCCGTCATCGGCAATTCTTGCCCCCAGCAGTTCGCCGTCTTTATCAACGACGACGGTGCTGTACGGGGTCTCTTTGAAGAGATCCCGGGGGAGGCAGAAGAGCCAGATGAAAAAGAAAACAGCGGCTCCTGCCAGAAGATATTTCCTTACTGGCTTACGCATACGTTTCCGTTCGCGGTATTGGACTTATAATCTGGGTTGTACATGTCTTCACATAGGATTTCAGGCAGGTGGAAGCTTCCTTGATAAGCCGCCTGCAGGCGCACGGAGAACTGGCGTGAGCCACCGCTTCTGAGGGTGAAATACCAACGCACCTCATTGTCCCGGATATCCCGGTATTCACCGTTGTCTTCTGCACCTGCGAAGAGCCTGTCGTTCCAGATTTCCCAGCCGGAGGACGCAGTGAAAGTGAGGGCCATGGATTCGCTGGAAGTGGTGCCTGTGAGCTCGTTCACCGTAATGACGGCTCGGAATTCCGCACCTTGTTTGAGGTTCTCAATTTGTACGGGTTTTCCGTCCAGGCTCTGGTATTCCACAGACACCTTGACGCCTTTGGCATTCGGCTGTACCTTTGCGTGGATATCAGCCCGCTGGCGAAGTGTCACGTGCGTGTAGATAGACGTGTTGGCCTGGTTGTTAACGTGCACCTCGCCGGCCGAGAAATCCAGCTGTTTCTGGATAATACTATTCCCGCCCTGAATGCTCTCTATGGCGTTTTCTTTCTGATAGAAGGATACTTTGGCAACGGAGGTCCCAACAGCCTTGGCCAGCGCACTCATGCTGCAGCTTACCCATGCTACTTCCTGCGTGCTGGCACCGCGAGGTGAAAAGCTCTTGGCAACATCTCTGGCCAGTTCTACTGCCTTGTCCATCTGGCCGATTTCTACCAATGCGTCCAGTATCATGGCCTGGTCACGCAGCTGTGACCACCAAGTATCTCCCAGTCCATTCGAAGGCATGGCAATACTGATGACAGAGTTTTCAATTAGTTGCCTTGCCGCCTCGGCCTTCCCGGCAACTGCATAGGCGGCAGCCAGCCTCCAACGGGCCTGAAGGGAGATATTTGCCGTCTCTATTAGGCGGTTCATCGCACCCATATCGGCCTGTTTGGCCAGTGCCAGCGTATAGAGACGATAGGCCTGGTCTAGATCGGAAAGGTTGTAGCGTTCGCTGTGTTTGTAATTGCGGACAGCCTGTTTTTGGAACTTCACCCAGTTGTCAATTGCTTTTTGCTGCACCTTGAATCCTTGGCGTTTGGCTTCCATTAGCACCTGACCAGCCATCGTGGTAGCCCAGGAGTTGGAATAACTGTATCCCGGCCAATAGGCAAATCCGCCGTCCGGCATCTGTCTGGATGCCAGATAAGAAAGGATGTTCGGAAGCATTTGTTCAGCATTCCATTTGTCTGTGGGATCAAGGAACTCGCGGGCATACAGCAGGAAGAAGGCTCCGGAAGAGAGCTGTTCCGTGCAAAGATGTTTGTAGTTCTTGACAAACTCGAAAGCGCCGGTGAAATCTATGGCCGGGAAGCTGGCAATCTCCAACTGCGCGGATTCTCCTTCCTCGGGCTGACGGCCGGTCCAGCTAAAGTCCTCCTGCTCATTGGGTCCTAGCATCTTGGACCAAGTTTCGGTCTTAAGAGGATTTGGATTCACCACGTCGATATGGATGGTCTCGTGCGCCTTGAATCCATTTCCCTCGGCCGTCACGGTTACGGTCGCCTGGCCGGATTTGTGTTCGCTCGTTTTCAGTGAAAAGACCACCAGACTGTCTCCTGGCTCGGTAAAGCGAATGCTCTGATTAGCCTTCCCGTCCAGTTTTACGGGTCCGTTTACTTCTACCTTTACGTTAACATCTTTCACGCCCAGTTCCATGGCAAATACATTAACCGGAAGCTTGACGGATTCGTCCAGAGAGAGCCGACGGGGGAGCGTGGAGAGCAGCATCAGCGGGGAGCGGACAATGACCGATTTCTCGGCGTTGCCATAGGCCCCGGCATGACCAGCCACCACCATCACGCGTACGCTGCCTACATACATCGGCAAGTCAATCTTGTGCGTGGCAGTTCCGCTATTCAGAGTAAAGGGCCCCAGGAACTTGACCACCGGACGGAAGCGGTTCTCCTTCTTGGTCCCACGGAGGGCCATGTCGCCGCCCAAGGAAAGCACCTGTGTAAACTTGCCGGCATACGCGCCGATGATATCGTCGTACATGTCCCAAGTACGAACGCCCAGTGCTTCACGCTCATTCATCGTCGGCCAGGGGTTCGGGGTGCGGAAGTTGGTTAAATCCAGCAGTCCCTCGTCCACAATGGCCAACGTGTAGGTCATAGCCTTGCCCTTTTCCTCCTTCACGCGAACGGTGAAAGGAGTCTGCGGACGGACGACATCCGGACAGTCGATGATGGGTTTGATATGGGAGGCCGGATTGTTGACGGTTACG
>Ga0310694_10000408_pt1 | contig 57447 bp, 88 predicted proteins | sample 174DNAGHGhighgp2_FD_203884 | JGI IMG/M metagenome (GOLD analysis project Ga0310694, IMG submission 203884) | Sheep rumen microbial communities from Palmerston North, Manawatu-Wanganui, New Zealand - 1742 DNA GHGhigh gp2 (v2) (version 2) | ecosystem: Host-associated > Mammals > Digestive system... | reverse complement strand
GTTGGATATGATAAAACAAAATACAAAGATATTATGGCTCGTCGATGGAACATATTTGAGGATATGCCCATTTCTAATGCAGCTGAACTTTGTTATGTCGCTAGAGAAGTAATTAATTCAGACCCAACAAGAAGAGAAGCAGTAATAGAATTGCAAAAACTTCATCCAAGAATAATTATATTTTACAATTACAATTATGAGCGAGACATTTTGCGTTCTATAGATTTTGGTCCAAATGTTAAAAGAGCAGAATGGAATGGCGATAAACACGAACCAATACCTGATTCCGAAGAATGGGTTTACTTGGTTCAATATTTTGCTGGAGCTGAAGGTTGGAATTGTATAGAAACAGATACAATTATATTTTACTCTTTAAATTATTCATATAAAATTATGGTCCAATCTGCTGGGAGAATAGATAGAATGAATACCCCCTATACAGATTTATATTATTACCGGCTTCGTTCCAGTTGTCCATTAGATTTAGCAATATCAAGAGCATTAAAAAGAAAGCAAAACTTTAATGAAAGTAAATTTATATCTTCGTAAAAGCTCGCGGAAAAAACATCCCTTATAATAGAGGGAATAAGACAATGTCTTTTAATTTTTTATTTGGAGTTAGTATGAAAGAAAATAAGTTTCAAAGTAAACTAATTCAAGAATTGAAAGAAATGTTTCCTGGATGCATGGTTTTAAAAAATGATCCTAATTATATTCAAGGAATTCCAGATCTTTCGATTTTTTACAAAAAGAAATGGGCGATGCTAGAATGCAAAAAATCGGAAAATGAAGAGCATCAGCCAAATCAAGATTTTTATGTTGGGCAAGCGAATAATATGTCGTTTGCTCGTTTTATTTATCCCGAGAATAAACAGGAGGTTTTAGATGAACTTCAACAAGCATTACGACCTCGTAGGAAAACACGCGTTTCTCGGAGCGTCTAAGTATCACTGGATAAATTATGACGAAGAAAAATTGATATTAGCATTCCAGAATCAATTGGCTGTTCAAAGAGGAACCGAGCTTCATGATTTTGCTAAACGAGCAATTGAGCTTGGAGTAAAACTTCCTAAATCCCAAAAAACATTAAACATGTATGTTAATGATGCTATTGGGTTTAAGATGACTCCAGAACAACCATTATATTTTTCAGATAATTGTTTCGGAACTGCTGATGCTATTTCTTTTAAAAATGGCTTTCTTAGAATCCACGATTTAAAGTCTGGTGTAACTCCTGCTCATATGGAGCAGCTTATGATTTACGCTGCTTTATTTTGTTTAGAGTATGATATGAACCCATTCGAAATAGAAATAGAATTAAGAATTTATCAGTCAGACAATGTAATTATCGAAAATCCGGACCCAAAAGATATTCGATTAATTATGGACAAGATTATCTATTTTGATGATCGTCTTTCGAAATTTAAAGAAGAAGGAGCGTAAATTATGGACGATTTATATCATTACGGAACGCCAAGACATTCTGGTAGATATCCTTGGGGATCCGGAAAGAATCCTCGTAAGAATCGCAACTTTCTTCAAAGATCTAATGATTTAAAAAAGCAAGGATTTACTCAAAAACAAATAGCCGAAGCTTTTGAAATGAGCACCGGTCAATATCGAGCGATGTACACAATTGCTTTAAATGAAAAAAAGAAAGACGATATTCGTAGGGTTCAGGCTTTGAAAGATGCTGGTAATTCCACAATGGCAATATCTAGAGAACTTGGAATTCCTGAATCAACTGTAAGAAATTATTTGGATCCAACTTTCCAAGCCCGAAGAAATAAAGCGAGCATATTAGCGGACGAATTAAAGGCGCAAGTTGAACAACGTAAATATTTGGATGTTGGAGAAGGCGTTGACCTTCAGCTTAATGTTACTTCAGAGCAAATGAAAGCGGCGCTAGCACTATTGGAACAAGATGGTTATAAAGTTCATAGGATATCTGTTCCTCAAGCCAGTAATCCTACTCAAAAAACCAATGTTTTGGTATTAACAAAAGACGATGTTCCATATTCTGAAGTATCAAATAATAAAGAAAAGATATCTTCTCCGGAAGGAATTAAATTCGAGGATTATGGAGAAGTTGTAAAAAGATTTCAGAATCCTCAAAGTATTAATTCAGACAGAGTTAAAATTGTATATGCCGAAGATGGCGGAAAAGACAAAGACGGTGTCATTGAACTTCGTGAAGGCGTTGAAGATTTGAATCTTGGACAAAATAGATATGCTCAGGTTCGAATTGCTGTTGATGGAACTCACTATTTAAAAGGTATGGCCGTATATAATGATGGCTCAAATATGCCTGATGGTATAGATATTCTGTTTAACACTAATAAATCTTCCGATGTTTCTAAAATGGATGTATTAAAACCGATGAAAAAGGATAAACAAACGGGCGAAATTGATATTTCGAATCCGTTTGGAGCATCCATTAAAGATCAACGAGGGGCTTTAAATATTGTTAATGAAGATGAAGATTGGGAGAAATGGTCTAAAAATTTAGCTTCTCAATTCTTGTCGAAACAGCCATATGCATTAGCTCAACATCAGCTTGATATTACGTATCAAGAAAAGAAAAATGAATATGACGAAATTTGTTCATTAACAAATCCAACAATTAAGAGAAAGCTTCTTGAGTCTTTTGCCGATGACTGTGATTCGGCGGCTGTTCATTTAAAAGCAGCAGCGCTTCCTAGACAAGCAGCGCACGTTATATTGCCAGTTACTTCGCTTAAGGATAATGAGATTTATGCTCCTAATTATGAAAATGGTGAAGAAGTTGTATTAATAAGATATCCTCATGGCGGAATATTTGAAATACCTAGACTTCGAGTTAATAACAATAACGAAGAAGGAAAAAAGATATTAGGAAATGCTAAAACTGCTGTTGGTATTAACGCGAATGTAGCTGCGCATTTATCAGGAGCTGACTTTGATGGCGACACTGTTACGGTTATTCCTACAAATTCTCCTTTTGGAAAGAAAATTAAGAATGATCGTCCTTTAGAAAAATTCGATCCGTCAGAAAGATATTCTAAGGGACCTAACGAAATAGAAACTGGTAAAGGCGATGGCTTCCATAAACAGCAGCAAATGGGAAATATCTCTAATTTAATTACTGATATGACCATTAAAGGCGCAAGTAGAGAAAAAATTGAACGCGCAGTTAAGCATTCAATGGTTGTTATTGATGCCGAAAAGCATAATCTCGATTGGAAAGCATCCGCTATTGATAATGGAATTGCAGAGCTTAAAGCTGAATACCAAGGCGGAGCCAATAGAGGATCTAGCACATTGATATCCAAAGCAAGCTCGCCCGAATATGTGAATGATAGAACTGAGGCCCGTGCTTTTAATTTAATGTCACCTTCTGATCAAAAAAGATATTTGGAAGGAAAGGTTGTTTACAGAGACACTGGCAAAACCAAGAAAGACAAAAATGGTGGATATTCTTTAGTTAAATCTAAGTCTACTAAAATGGCTGAAGCTGAAGATGCTAGAGAACTTTCATCTGGAACAATGATGGAAGAGATTTATGCATCTCATGCTAATAAATTAAAGAATTTAGCTAATGAAGCTAGAAAAGAACTTAGATTTAATACTGGAAAACTTGTGCAAAATCCTTCGGCTAAAGAAACTTATGCTGAAGAACGTGCTTCATTAAAATCTAAACTTAATATCGCTAAAAAGAATGCACCTCTGGAGAGGCAAGCTCAATTAATAGCCAGTGTTAAAGCAAAAGCCCGTATAGATGCCAACCCAGACCTGGACCGTGATGACAAAAAGAAGATCCGGTCCCAGGAGATAGAGAGGGCCCGTCAAATTGTAGGTACCCGGTCTCGAAATCCGAATAACCCCAACAACATTGCAATCAATATAACTGATCGAGAATGGAACGCAATTCAATCTGGTGCAATTAGTGATAGTACACTTAGAGAAATCCTTAAGTATACTAATTTAGACGATGTTAGACAAAGAGCGACGCCGAGAAATAGTAAAGGATTAAGCGCCGGAACTATAGCAAGAGCTAAAACACTTTTAAATAATGGCTATACTCAAGCAGAAGTTGCCAATACTTTAGGAATTTCTGTGTCTACTCTAAATAAAGAGTTATCAAATAAATAACGGTAAAGGAGGAAAATAGTGATGATTGTATCTATGTTAACTACTGCGGATAATCCTTATGATCCCTTTACTCAGTTTGATGACTGGTTTGCCTTTGATGAACGTCATGGCTATCATACTTGTTCTTATTTAGCAAGAATTGCAAAGCCTTCAAGTGATTTGACTCCTGAAGATGAAAATTTTGCGATTAACAAAGCAATTGACGAAATTCTTAAATACAATTTAACTGGCAACTACAAAAAAGTAACTAAAGAAATTGTATAAAACTATAAGAAAAAAAGTTTTATAATTTTAATTGCATGATTGAATATTATTCTATTAAAATTGTTCTCATTGTTTAATAAATATTGTTCAAATTTAATTTTTTTAATAATTTAAATTAAATTATTAGTTTTGCCACTAATGCCATTTGCCAAAATGCACCATAGAGGGGGGGGGTACTCCTAAAAAACACCCCCCTCCTGCATCGCGGGCCTCCTAAAAAATTCCCCGGGGGTTATATTTTTAGACACTTTTTAAAGAGAGCTAGGTTTTTCTACCACATTTTTGTGGGCCTCCATGTCTTGCTTATATTCTTTCTCTTTTCTGAGTTTTTGCCATGTGCTCCTTTCAAGAGTTACCTCCAAAAAATTACCCTAGCTCTCTCTAAAAGGTGCCTAAAAGTATACACTATTATATTTAAACTTAATAAAACAGGGAGTGAATTCACGAATGCCAAGGATAAAGTCTACTGGATCTTCCACTCCGAGCAAAAAATTTCGTCCAGCAGCAAGTCCTGAGGCAAGAGAGAATCAATTAATCTCCCTTGCATATGATGTTGCTGAGGAAAGACTTAGGAATGGAACTGCAACTTCTCAAGAGGTTGTACATTTTTTAAGATTAGGTTCAATGAAAGAACGAAAAGAACTTGAACTTATGGAAAAGAAAAACGAATTGATGAAGGCAAAGACAGAAGCTCTCCAATCTGCTAAGAAAATTGAAGAGCTTTATGCAAATGCTATTAATGCTTTTAAAGATTATCGTGGAAACTCTGAGGAGGAAGATTATGATTCGGACTTATACTGAATTGATTACGCTTCCGACTTTTGAAGAGCGATTCGAGTATCTTCGATTATCTGGGAAAGTTGGTTCTGAAACTTTTGGATTTGATCGTTGGCTTAATCAGAATTTATACCAACATGATCACGAATGGAAACAAGCTCGAAGAGAAGTAATTATTAGAGATTGCGGCTATGACCTTGGGTGTGAGGATCATCCGATTCCAAATGGAGTAAAGTTGATAGTGCATCATATGAACCCCATTTCCCAAGAAGACATTCTTAAGAGATCAGACTTTCTATTTAATCCAGAGTATCTTATAACGACAATCGACTCGACCCACAATGCTATTCATTACGGCGATGGGTCTTTACTAGTTCCCTCTAAACCAATAGAGAGAACACCAAATGATACATGCCCTTGGAGGTAATTCAAAATGGATAGCATATTAAATTCTATAAAGAAAAAACTTGGCATAGAACCTTCAGACACTAATTTTGATGATGAACTTATTTTTCATATCAATTCGGTACTTGGCGTATGTTATCAGTTGGGTGTTGGGCCAAAAGATAAACCATATAGAATTATGGATGCAAGTAATACATGGTATGATTTTATGCAGGGCAATCAGATTGACACTGTGCAAGACTATGTATTTGCAAAAGTAAAAATTATATTTGATCCTCCCACTAGTTCTTTTGTTTTGGCAGCTTATCAGGATCTTGCCAAAGAATTTGAATGGCGCTGCAATGTAGATGCAGAAACACCTTGAATATGTTTTCTTGAAAGGAGAGACATAACATGAGCATGTTTAATGGTACAAATGCTCCAACGGCGATAAATCCTTCGCCAATTATGCCAGGTTCCCAAGTTGTAATTCCTCAAATTACTATTCCTCAAACACCTAGTATGAATCGTGTGGTTTCTCAGCAACCTATAAACCAGATAGTGATTAAAGGCGGCGATGAGGTTGCAAAAAAGTTTAAGATTCCGCCTAATTCTAGAGTTGCTATTTTTGATGAAGATGAAATGGTTTTCTGGGTTAAGGAAACTGATGAATATGGCAACGAAATTATGTTCAAGAAATGTACATATGCAGAAGTCGAAGATCCCCCGGAACCGCAGTATGTGACAATTGAGGATCTTAAAACTATTCTTGGAGATTTTGGGAAAGACTTGAAGGAGGAATTGCTAAATGGCCAGTTTATTCGGTCCCAGAAACAATCGAGCGGGAACTCTAAATCCTACAACTCCAAATCTGATGCAAGTACCGACTCAGCAAATTCAAAATAATTTTAATAGAGAATCCATAGTTGAAAACGCTATTCAACAGTCTGGTGGAGATGCTAAGGCTGCTTTTTATATGGCGGCAAAACAAATGGGGCTAGATCCCGATGAAGTCTTAGCCCAAATGCAATCTATGGGTGATATGAAAACCATGGCTCAAAAGGCCATGTCTAGTAACCCAAAATTAAAGCGAATTGCAAGTCTCTTTTCGCTTATGAAGTAGTTATATAATTCCGGCCGGTTTTATATAAAATCTTAAAATTCTCTTAGGAGGACTTTAACTATGGCGGATACTATGTCTCCTGCGGAGGTGGCCCTTATGGATGGCCGCGATGGTATGCTTAGTGGTGGCGGTGCTTTCTTCTGGATCTTTGCGCTTCTGATCCTTGCCGGCGGTAACTTTGGCTTTGGTGGAGGTCGTGGTGATTATGTCACGTCTTCTGAACTTTCTAGCCAGCTTGGCACCCAGGCAATTCAGGGCCAGCTTCAGTCGATTGCTATTGAAACTGCAAACAACAATTATGAAACTGCTCAGCTTATTAACGCTCAGACGAACGCTATGCTGCAGCAGAATAGTACTAATCTGATTAATGCTATTCAGGGCTTTAACCAGGTTAACCAGAAGATTGACCAGCTTGGTTATCATCTGGATCAGTGTTGCTGCGAGATTAAGACTCAGATGCTGCAGAATCGTCTTGACGATGCGAATGCTGCTCTCGTCGCTGCACAGAACAATATTTCTAATTACAACCAGAGCCAGTACATTCTTAGTCAGCTTGGCCGATTTGTTGCTTGGACTCCGAGTGGCACTCCGGCTACGACTGCTGGCTAATATCTCTTTGCGGGGGAGGGGGTCTTCGGGCCCTCTTCTCCGATTATTAAGGAAGGTGAATTCAAAATGAAATTAATCCAAGAACTTTCTGAAATGATTGAAGAAGAGATCGCTGACGCCGGTAAGTATGCCAAATGCGCATTAGAATACAAAGAAAAGAACCCTTCTTTAGCCGATACTTTCTATAAGTTATCAAATGAAGAATTAGGACATATGAATGCCCTTCATGCTCAGGTGGTTTCTATTATTGACAAGTATAGAAAAGAAAAAGGTGATCCTCCTGAGGCAATGCTTATGCTTTATGATATTTTACATAATAAGCATATAGCTAATACTGCTGCTGTCAAGGGTATGCTTAGTTTATACAAATAATGGGGTGAAGTTATGTATGAGAATTACTTAGCCCATTATGGCATTCTTGGGATGAAGTGGGGTATTCGTCGTTATCAGCCATATTCTGTTAGAGGAAGAAAAAGTGGTAAAGGCGGCAGAGAAATTGGCAAAGCAAGAGCTGCTTCTGGCCCATCTCATGATGAACTTATAAGATCCACAGATCCAAAAGAAGTTTATAGAAATAGAGATAAACTTAATGATCGAGAATTAAGAGAACGAGTTAATCGTATTCAGACAGAACAGCAGCTTAAACAATTAGTAGATGCATCTGAAAAGAAGGGCGAAACAATAACATCTAAAATTATGAAAAAAGTTGAAACTGCTACCGTTGGGCTAGTGGCCGCTTGGCTCGTAAAAAAAGGAAAAGATGTAATCATTCCATCGCTTATTAAAAATGTATCTTCTATAGATACTGTGGCTGATGCTTTAGAAGTTGTTGAGTGGATGAAGACTCCATGGGTTGTTTAATTAGTAATGGTGCGAATAACTGCGCTAAACGTTATAAAAATATAGAAAAAAGGTAAATAATTCAAAATGAGTTTATCAAATACTGCGGTGCCTAGATACTATGGAGCATTTCGAGAAGCAGTTATACGAGGAGAAATCCCAGTATGCAGAGAAATCTCCATGGAGATGAATAGGATTGATGATCTTATCTCTGATCCTACGTTTTATTATGATGATCAGGCAGTAGAGGGATTTGTTCGATACTGCGAGAACGAACTGACTCTTACGGATGGCTCAGATCTAAATCTACTTGATACATTTAAGTTATGGGCGGAGCAGATATTTGGCTGGTATTACTTTGTTGAGAGATCTGTTTATGAGCCTAACGAAGATGGCCATGGTGGACATTATGTTACAAAACGAATTAAAAAGAGACTTGTAAATAAGCAATATTTAATTATTACTCGCGGCGCAGCTAAGTCTATGTATGATAGTTGTATTCAGAGTTATTTTTTAAATATTGATCCCTCAACGACACATCAGATTACAACGGCCCCTACGATGAAACAAGCGGAAGAAGTTTTGAGTCCTATCCGAACTTCTATTACGCGAGCTCGTGGGCCGTTATTTAAATTTTTAACGGAAGGATCTCTTCAGAATACAACCGGATCCAAAGCCAATCGTATGAAACTTGCATCTACCAAAAAAGGAATAGAGAATTTCCTGACAGGATCTCTTTTGGAGATCAGACCGATGAGTATTGATAAACTTCAGGGTCTTAGATGTAAAGTAGCTACTGTTGACGAATGGCTTTCTGGAGATATTCGAGAGGATGTTATTGGCGCTATTGAGCAAGGCGCCTCGAAGCTAGATGACTATTTAATCTTGGCCACAAGTTCTGAAGGTACTGTACGAAATTCTGCCGGTGATACAATCAAAATGGAATTGATGGAAATTCTTAAAGGAGAATACATTAATCCGCATGTATCAATCTGGTATTACAAGCTTGATGATATTAAAGAAGTTGCAGATCCTTCGACTTGGCTTAAAGCCAATCCTAATTTAGGCAAAACAGTTACTTATGAAACTTATCAACTTGATGTTGAGAGAGCTGAAAAAGCTCCAGCAGCAAGAAATGATATTTTAGCAAAGCGGTTTAATCTCCCTATGGAAGGATACACTTATTTCTTTACATATGAGGAGACTCTTCCGCATCGAAGAAGAGACTTCTGGAAAATGCCTTGTGCACTTGGTGCAGACCTTTCCCAGGGAGACGACTTCTGTGCGTTTACTTTTTTGTTTCCGCTTAAAGGCGATAGGTTTGGTGTAAAAGTTAGAAGTTATATCTCGTCCATAACACTTAATAAACTTCCTGTTGCTATGAGAATTAAGTATGAGGAGTTTATTAACGAAGGCAGTTTAATTGTGCTAGATTGTACTGTTCTCGATATGATGGATGTTTATGATGATCTAGACCAGTTTATAGTTGATACTGGTTATGATGTTCGATGTTTTGGTTTTGACCCATATAATGCTCGTGAATTTATTGAAAGATGGGAAGCTGAGAATGGTCCATTTGGAATTGAGAAAGTTCCTCAAGGAGCTAAGACTGAATCAGTTCCTCTTGGGGAATTGAAGCTTTACGCTGAAGAAAGAGCATTAATTTTTGATCAATCACTTATGACTTTTACTATGGGTAATTGTATTACTCTTGAAGATACTAATGGAAATCGAAAGCTTCTTAAAAAACGTAGGCAAGAAAAGATCGATAATGTATCTGCTTTGATGGATGCTTATGTTGCTTATAAAGCAAATAAAGATGCTTTTGAATAAAGGAGAAATTCAAAATGGAATATTATGGAACTTCCTATTGGGCTCCTACTGATTCTTTAAGCCATCATGGCGTTAAAGGAATGAAATGGGGAGTTCGTAGGTATCAGAATGCTGATGGTTCTCTTACTGCCGCGGGCCGCAGAAGATATGGGTCTGATTTAGATATTAATGACAAGAGTCGAAAAAATATTGCAAGTATTAGACTTGGAGAAGCTCGTCGTAGACTTGATGTCGCAAAAGCAAATAATGAAACTAATAAAACTAGAATTGCTCAACTTAAAGGAAGAGTTAGGTCTGCTAAGCAAGCAAAAAGAAGAGCCACTGAATATGATAAAGGTGCTGCTCGTGCAGCAAAAGGTGAAACTATTTATGGAAATAATGTAAAGTCTGGTTTAGTAATGACTGGTGCTAGAATGGCTAACAGACTTTATAATAGTCCTACTGGTTTACGTATGCGTCTTAGTGCGATTAATTCGGTTAGAATATATGCGCCCGGGGCGGCTAAAGCTGTTGATATCATAGATAAATATGCGCCTGTTGCAGTTAGTGCTTTAGCTTATGGATATGCTGCTAAGAAAGTGGTCGATAATAAGAATTTAAGAACATATAATCGTAATATTTGGAATGGTGGAGCTACTATTCGTGGCATTGGCGGAGAAGAGTATAAAGATGTGGTTGAACGCAGAAAAAGGGGCGAGTAATATGAATTATTACGGAACTTCTTATTGGGCTCCAACTGACTCATTAACCCATTACGGGGTATTGGGTATGAAATGGGGTGTAAGACGATATCAGAATAAAGATGGGTCTTTTAATTCCGCCGGAAAAAAAAGATATTTTTCAGATGGTTCTGGAGAGAATTACAAACCTGTAAAATCTGTTGGCGGAAATGCAAGAAGAGCTTTAGCTAAGGTTTATGATATTAACGAGCGTTATTATTCTAAACATGGTAATAAGGTAATGGCATCTATGAATAAGGACGCTAAAGAAAAAATGCTTAAAAAAGCCTCTGAATCTGATAAATCTAAACAAGATAAACTTGATGCTAAAAAAGCCGTTCAAGACGAGAAGCGTAAACAGCAGCAAGAAAAATTAATTGCCAAAGAAAGAAAAATTAATTCTGATTTAAAAAATGCTAAAAATTCTTCAGAAGCCGAATATGCATTACAGAAAAAAATACAGTATGATATAGAAAAAGATCAGACAAAAGTCGAAAGAGTATTAAAATATTTTGGTAATGCTGAGATTTCAAAATTTGCAGCAAAAGAAGTGGCTCGCGGATACCTTTCTGATGAACAGAAAAAAATGAGAGAATCTATGACAAAAGGGCAAAAAGTTTCAGATTTTCTTTTAGGATCTTCTATGATGGCCACTCTTTCTGCATATGAATCTGGTGGGTATAAGAATCTCGGTAGTGCTTATAAACGTCGTGATAAAAAAGAATTGATATCCTCTGCAAAAAGAGCTCGTGATTCATATTATAGAGCCCAAAAAGCACAGCGATATAGAGAAGCTCAAACTAAATATTATGAAGAAAAAGCAAGAGAACGAGCATGGGAGAAGGAAAAAGAAGAAAAGATTCGCCGCGGAGAAAATCCGTTTATTTGATTAAAGGAGGTCCTGCCTATGCCTAGTTTATTAGAAAGGCTCCAGCATGGTTGGAACGCCTTTAATAACAAAGATCCCACGCCAAAATTTAATCCTGATATTTATTATGGCGGCTCTTACTTTAATCCTAGTAAGCGTCGTCTTTCTATTGGTAATGAACGTTCGATCATCAATTCTATATTTAATAGGATTGCTGTAGATGTAGCTTCTGTTGATATTCGGCATGTTCGTTTGGATGATAATGGTCGTTTTATAGAAACTATAGATTCTGGATTAAACAATTGTCTATCTGTAGAAGCAAACATTGACCAGACGGGCAGAGCATTTATTCAGGATGCTGTTATGTCCATGTTCGATGAGGGCGCAGTAGCACTTGTACCAATAGATACAACTTTAAATCCTAACATTACTGGTGCTTATGATATTTTAAACATTCGTACCGGTAAGGTTAAAGAATGGATGCCCAAGTATGTTCGCGTAGAAGTTTACAATGAACAGAATGGACGAAGACAAGAAATTGTAGTCCCTAAAAAGACTGTGACTATTGTCGAGAATCCATTCTATTCAATAATGAATGAGCCTAACTCTACTCTTCAAAGACTTATTCGGAAACTTAATATTTTGGATGCCATTGATGAGCAGAGTGGTTCTGGAAAGCTGGATCTTATCATTCAGCTTCCTTACGTAATTAAGACAGAAGCTCGTAAGCAGCAGGCTGAAAATCGTCGTAAAGACATTGAAATGCAGCTTGCGGGTTCTAAGTATGGCATTGCATATACCGATGGAACTGAGCGAATTACACAGTTGAATCGTGCAGTCGATAACAATTTAATGAAACAGGTGGAATACTTAACTGAGACACTAATGGGCCAGCTTGGTATTACAAATGAGATATTAAATGGTACGGCTAACGAAGAAACTATGCTTAATTACAACAATAGAATAATCGCTGTTGTTCTTACTGCTTTATGCGATGGAATGAAGCGATCATTTCTTACAAAGACTGCCCGAAGTCAAGGACAGTCTATTTCTTTCTTCCAAGATCCTTTCAAACTGGTTCCTATTTCTAAGATTGCTGACATCGCCGATAAGTTTACTAGAAATGAAATTCTGTCTTCTAATGAACTTCGTGGTATTGTTGGCTTTAAACCTTCTAAAGATCCTAGAGCGGATGAACTTAGGAATAAGAATCTTAATAAATCAAAGGATGAAGAAGAACCTGTTAATTTAGGAAAAGAAAAAACTGAGGAGATAATTCAAAATGGGAAAGAAGTTTGATTTTGCGGGTTGGGCTACTCGAAACGATCTTAAGTGCGCAGATGGCCTGACTATTCGCAGAGACGCCTTTAAAGGCAATGATGGTCAGACTGTTCCTCTTGTTTGGATGCATAGCCATGATGACCCCGAGAATGTTCTCGGCCATGCACTTTTAGAAAATAGAAAAGATGGTGTGTATGCATACTGCACATTTAATAACACCGATCGCGGTCAGCATGCTAAGGCTCTTGTTGAGCATGGTGATGTGACTGCTCTTTCTATCTTTGCAAATCATCTTACTAAGAATGCTATGGATGTTGTTCATGGTGATATTAAGGAAGTAAGTCTTGTCTTGGCTGGAGCTAATCCCGGAGCCTTTATTGACTTTGCGACTATTGCCCATGCCGATGGGACTTTCTCTGAGCTTGAGGATGAAGCTACAATTTTCTCTGGTATTGAGGAAATTGAACTCAGTCATGCAGATTCTGAAGAGGAATCTAAAGATGAAGAAAAAGGAGAGGCTAATAAAATGGCTGACGAAAAGAAGGAAAGAACTGTTAAAGATGTATTCGATGAATTTACTGAAGAACAGAAGAATGTTGTTTACTTTATGATTGGCCAGGCCCTTGAGGACGCTGGCAAAAATGATTCTGATAATGATGAAGGAGAAGATGAAGAAATGAAGCACAATGTTTTTGATGCTGAGACTGGTGCTCAGAAGAATTATCTGAGCCATGATGATTTTGCCCAGATTGTTAGAGATGCAAAAGCTAATGGCGGTTCTATAAAGGCCGCCGTTGATACGTTTATTGAGAGCAATTCTCTTTCTCATGACGACCTTGCCGGCGACGTGGTTTTCTCGAATGGTGAGCAGCAGTACATGGTTGATGATCCCAGCTTCCTGTTCCCTGAAGCTCGCGCTCTGAACAATCCTCCTGCCTGGATTAAGCGTGAGACTAGTTGGGTTTATAAGGTTCTGAATGGCGCTCATCATAGTCCGTTCTCTCGTATTAAGTCCGTCTTTGCGAACCTGACCGAGGATGAGGCTCGTGCGAAGGGCTATATTAAGGGCAAGCAGAAGAAGGAGCAGGTGTTCTCGCTGCTGAAGCGTAGCACCACGCCTCAGACTGTTTATAAGAAGCAGAAGATGGATCGTGACGATGTTATTGATATTACTGATTTCGACGTTGTCGCATGGATTAAGGGCGAGATGCGCGGTCAGCTTGATGAGGAGCTTGCTCGTGCCGCTCTGATTGGCGATGGCCGTCTTACCTCTGATGATGATCATATTTCTGAAGATCATATTCGTCCGATTTATAACGATGCTGATCTGTTCACTATTAAGGTTGGTCTGAATCTTACTGGCACCCCCACTGAGGATGACATTGCCAAGGCTTTCATCCGCAAGGTCATTCGTGCTCGTAAGAATTATCGTGGTTCTGGCAATCCGACGCTCTTTACGACTGAAGATATGCTTACCATGATGTTGCTTCTTGAGGATCAGCTTGGCCATGCTCTGTATGCTGACGAGGCCGCTCTTTGCCGTAAGATGCGTGTCAAGGAGATCGTTACTGTTCCTGTTATGGAGGAAGGTCCCGAAGGTCTGCGTGGAATTATTGTTAATATGGCCGACTATAACTTTGGCGCTGATAAGGGTGGTGCAGTCAGTCTGTTCGATGACTTTGATATTGATGTCAACCAGATGAAGTATCTGATTGAGACTCGTTGCTCTGGTGCTCTGACTGTTCCGTACTCCGCTATTGCTATCTGGGATTCTTATACTGCTGAGAGTGATGGGACTGACGTGTTCTATAATACTAAGCATAAGAATGACAATGCTGGCAGCGATGACGATGATTCTGGTAATAACTGATTAATTCAAAATGGAAGTGAAATGCTGAATGGCTAAGTTTTATGGCCCTATTGGGTATGGAATAACATCTGAGACTGCTCCTGGGGTATGGACTGATACTATAATTGAAAGAAATTACCGAGGCGATGTTCTTCAGAATTATCGAAAGGTATCTCAGGGAGAAAGTATTAATGACAATATTGATGTAAGTAATAGACTTTCTATTATTTCTGATCCATTTGCCATGCAGCATTTTCACGCCATTAAATATGTTAAGTGGATGGGTGCTGCTTGGAAGGTTACTACTGTGGACGCCAGCCAGCGCCCTCGACTTATATTAACAATCGGGGGTGTTTATAATGGCGAGACGGCTCCAACTACATGAAAAGTTTTGTGAGATCCTCGGAACTAGAAATGTTTATTTCCAGCCCCCGGCTTCTGTAAAATTAAATTACAATTGCATAGTTTATAAGGTTTCGAATCGAAATGATCTTCGAGCCGATAATAAACGTTATCGAAATTTAATCGCATATGAAGTCAAATTAATTTATCGAGATCCTGATTCAGAATTACCGGAAATATTGATGAATTCGTTTGATTATATTATGCATAATAATACATTTGTTGTAGATAATCTTCATCATGATGTATTTACTATCTATTATTAATGGAGGAATACTATTATGGCTAAACTTGTTTGGGATGCTGTTGGTGACCATTTATATGAAACTGGTGTTGACCAGGGCGTTCTTTATCTTCAGAATGCCGGTGGTGCTTATCCGGAAGGTGTTGCCTGGAATGGTTTAACGGCCGTTACCGAAAGCCCCGAAGGTGCTGAGGCCACCGATCTTTATGCTGATAATATTAAGTACCTTAGCCTTCGTTCTGCTGAGACTTTTGGGGCGACTATTGAGGCTTATACTTATCCGGATGAGTTCGGTGCTTGCGATGGCACGGCGGAGCCGGTTCCTGGTGTGAAACTTGGCCAGCAGAATAGAGCGACTTTTGGTCTTTGCTATCGTACTGTTATGGGTAATGATACGGAGATGAATGATCATGGTTATAAGCTTCATCTGATCTATGGAGCTACTGCTTCTCCTTCCGAGAAGGCGTATAACACCATTAACGATTCTCCTGAAGCTATTACTTTTAGCTGGGAAATTAAGACCGTTCCCGTAGCTCTCACCGGTGATTATAGTGGCTATAAGCCTACTGCTTGTATCGTCATTGATTCTACTAAGTTTACGACTACCGAGCAGAAGGCTAAGCTTACGACCCTTGAGAATAAACTGTTTGGTACTAATGCCGAAGGTCAGAATGAAGGAACTACTCCTTATCTGCCGCTTCCTAACGAAGTTATCAGTACTCTGAGCTGAGATTAATTTTATATTTTCTGGGGGGCTATCAAATAATTGGTAGCCCCTTTTTATCTTGAAAGGAGATTTTTAATAATGATCAAAAAAACTATCAAGTATGTTGATTATGATGGCAATGAAAGAGAAGAGGATTTTTATTTCCATTTTTCTGAAGCAGAACTTGCCGAAATGGAAAAGTCTGTTAAAGGCGGAATGAAGCAGAAATTGGAAACAATTATTAAGACAAAAGATGAGCCTGAAATTATTAAGCAGTTTAAGGATATTATTCTTAAATCTTATGGCGAAAAGAGTGCCGATGGACGCCAGTTTATTAAGAATGAAGAGCTTTCAAAAGCTTTTTCTTATACCCCGGCATATTCTAAACTTTTCATGGAACTTGCAACTGATGCTGAAGCAGCGTCTGTGTTTGTTAATGGAATTATCGGAAAGTAATTAATGAAAGGGCGGTCAAAGAATGCTCATTTTAAAAGTTCCTGAAACTGAATTATATGATTCATCAAAGAATCTATTTACAACATATAAAGAAAGTTCATTAACTTTAGAGCATTCTTTGATGTCCATATCTAAATGGGAATCAAAATGGCATAAGCCATATTTTAGTTCTGAGAAAAAAACTCCCGCAGAAATAAAAGATTATATTCGGTGTATGACAATTAGTCAGATACCAGATGAATATATTTATGATCGCTTGTCTTCGGAAAATATTAATCAAATAAACGATTATATTTTAGATCCGATGACCGCAACGACTTTTAAAGATGAAAAAAAGAGAAAAAGTCGAGAAATAATTACATCAGAAGTCATTTACTATTTGATGGTGACTTATGGAATACCTTTCGAATGCCAGAAATGGCATATTAATAAATTATTTACATTAATTAAGGTTTGTGAGATAAAGAATTCTCCTCCTAAAAAGATGTCTAAAAATGATGTCTTAAAACAATACAAGGAATTAAACGCTTACCGGCGATCTGTTCTTAATTCCAAAGGATAAACAAGTGATTACAAATGATTAGTTTTGTTCATAAAGGAAATTTTAAAAGAATTAATAGATTTTTGATATTTGCTAGTAAGCTTAATATAAAAACAAAGTTAGATAAATATGGAATGATGGGAGTTGAAGCTTTAGCTTCGGCAACTCCTACTAATTCTGGAAAAACCGCTGAGTCTTGGTCTTATGAAATTGAAGGCAATGGATCCTCCGCCAGCATTGTTTGGAGCAATAATAATATTAATGATGGCGTAAATATTGCTGTAATTTTACATTACGGGCATGGGACGGGTACTGGCGGTTATGTTGAAGGCCGAGGCTATATTTCGCCGGCTATTCAACCAATATTTGATAAAATTGCAGAAGATGCATGGAAGGAGGTTACTAGTACATGAGTAGTGTTGATGAAAGAATCGTAGAAATGCGATTTGACAATCAGCAATTTGAATCTGGAGTAAAAACTAGTTTAAATACTCTTGATAAACTTCAAGATGGTTTAGATAGTTTAGGAGATTCTGCTGGTAGCCTTACTAATTTACAGACAGTCGCTAATGATTTTGATATTTCAAGTATTTCTAATGGTGTGGATGCAATTACTAATCGATTTTCTATGCTAGGAATAGTTGCTGACCAGGCTATACGAACTGCTACTAATGGATTAATTAATCTTGGAGTATCTGCTGCAAATGCTGTAAAAAATTTAACTTTAAGCCCCATTTCTCAAGGTTTTTCTCAGTATGAACAGGAAACTAAATCTGTTCAAACGTTAATGAACGCAACTGGTTTAGGAATGGAGCAAATTGAGCAATACACTCAAAAGCTTGGCTTTTATGTGGATGAAACTAGCTATTCTTATGAGAGTATGTTCTCCACTTTAGCCAGTATGATGAGTTCTGGTGTTGAAGATGTTGATCAAGGTGTTGCGGCATTAATCGGTTTAGGAAATGCTGCTGGTTTAGCAGGCGTTGATGCCGGGCAAGCAACCCATGCCTTTGAGGGTTTTGGAAAAGCTATAGGCCAAGGTTATATGGACAGTCGCACGTGGAGTTGGATTAAAACTTCTCGAATGGACACTATAGCTTTAAAACAGGCATTTATTGATGCTGGAGTTGGCGCAGGAAAATTAGTGCAAGAAACAGACAAAGCGGGCAATACTTTAACCTATGTGGCCGATTCAGCAGGTAAAGCGAAAAAATCGCTTGGCGAAATAAATGCTGCTAACATGGAAAATTTCTTTGGTGAAAAATGGCTTAATAGAGATGTAATGCTAGAAGGCGTTGGCAAGTATTCTGTTGCATTTGAACAAATTTATGCCGATTATTTAGAGACTGGAGAGTATGCAGAAGATATTATAGATCGTTTAGGTGATGATCTTGATGAGTATAGTTTAAAAGCTTTTAAAGCGGCAAACCAAACTAGAACCTTTTCAGATGTTGTAGAGTATATTGCTGGCGCAGCATCTAGACGATGGTCAACCGCTTTTAAAAAGATATTTGGAAATTTTGAAGAGTCTTCTGCTTTATGGGCATCTCTTATTGATCCAATGTATGATTTATTCATTACTCCACTGGATAATATGAACGATTTGCTTGATAATTGGCGGGATCTTGGCGGCTATGAACATGTTGTTAATGGAATTGGGGCAGCATTTGAAGGTTTAGTCAATGTTGTCACATCGGTTCGCTCAGCCTTTAGTGATATTTTTCCAAAAGTAACATCTGAAAGACTATTCAATATAACTGAAGGAATTTCGGCATTTAATGAAAAATTTAGAGATTTTACTGCGTTAACTGAAGATGAAGATGGTAATCTTTATGCAGTTAATGGCGCATTTGCAAACCTTATTAGAGGTTTTAAAGGCGGATTATCTGTTGTTTCTTTAATTGGAAAAGGATTTAAAACATTTTTTACATCATTATCGCCAACTACGAATTTATTAAAGAAATTTGGGGATCAAGCCATAACTGCTTTTGGAAAATTAGGTCAGGTATTAATTGATTTTAATAATTCAAAAAAAGTATTTGATTTTTTAAACAGAATGTCTGAGAACTTGGTTAATATTCAGACAAAATTTGCAAATGCCATGGAAAAAGTCAATTCCAGATTATCGACTTTTATTTCATCTATTAAAGATGATGTGATTGATGGTATTAAAGGAATAGGCTCTGGTTTTTCCCTAGCTTGGAAAGGTTTAAAAGCATTTGCAGTTGCATTATCTCCAATAGGAGAATTACTAAAAAATATAGGATCTTCTTTTGGAGATTTTCTTCTTTCCATTGGAGTAGATTTTGCTTCGATATTTGGAGGATTGGGAAGATTTCTCACGAAATTAAATGAGTGCAATGATGCAAGCGAAATATTTGCTTCTACGCAGGAAGCGGTTTCCAAAGTAGTCAGTAAAATTACTGAAAAATTTGGTTTATTTAGTGAAGCAATTCGAAATGTTTACAGTGGAATAAAACAATTCGTAAAAGGAAATATTAAAGACGCATTCAAAAATATATTTAAAAACTTTGACATCAATACAGTTACAAAAGCTTTAACTGGTCTTGGAGCTTCTTTAGCGGGAGTAAACCTCTATCGATTAATCGATGCTATGGATTGGCAAATTAGAGAAGGCTTGGGAAATTTAAAGTATAACATTTCAGACACATTAGGCACTATTTCTGATGCATTTTATGGATTTGGTAAATCAATTTCTGCATCAGTAATAACCAAAATAGCGATAGCCATAGGGTTACTTGCCGGTTCATTATTACTTCTCGGAAGCGTAAAGCCTGAAACATTAGCTCAAGGTTTATTGGCCATAACCATATTATTAGCAGAATTATATGGAATTATGGCCTTATTTAAAAAGAATGATATTTTTTCTGCTTTTTCAGGAAAAGGTGCGGGTTCTTCGACGCAAGTTGCATTCTCAATGCTTGCTATGGCGGGATCTATTTTGCTGTTAGCTTCTGCCGTTAAAAAACTTTCTAATTTAGATCCTTCATCTATGATGAATGGGCTTGTAGCTATAATTTCATTAATGGCTGTAATGACTCAGATGTCAATTATATTGTCAAAAAAATCTGGTGATATGGCTGTTGGAGCTGCCGGAATGATTGGCATGGCCGCAGCAGTTCTTATATTATCAGCGGCTGTAAAGTCTTTGGCCTCTATTGACTCTGGATTTGGAAAAGGTCTCTTAGGAACTATAGCTCTTATGGCCGCTATGACCGTCGCTGGAATTGCAATGTCGAAATGGGGCGGAAAGCTTACAGGTACTGCAATAGGCATGATTGGTATGGCTGCTGCTATGGTTATTATGGCATCCGCGGCTAAACAGTTTGCGTCTATAGATGCAAATGGACTTGGAAATGCGATTTTTGGAATTGGGGCTTTACTTGCTATTATAGCGGCATTTAATGCGATATCTGGTTCTGCCGGAAAAATGCTTGCGGCTGGTGCATCTTTATTGGCTATTTCTGCGGCCTTTGTAATTATGGGTTCCGCTCTGCAGTCAATAAGTTCTATCGATGCAAGTTCTTTGGGAAACAGTATATTTGGTATTACAGCATTATTAGCTGTAATAGCGGCATTCAATCAATTAGGTGGATCCGCAGGTAAGATGATTGCCGCATCTGCTTCATTATTAATAGTATCTGCAGCTTTAGTTGTTATGAGTGGAGCACTTTCAGCCATAAGTGCAATTGATGCCAATTCCCTTGGAAATAGTATATTTGGCATAATGGGTCTATTAACAGTTATAGCTGCATTCAATCAATTAGGCGGATCAGCTCTTAATATGATTGGTATGGCCGCCGGGTTGCTTATCATGTCGGTGGCATTGACAGCGTTGGTTCCTGCGTTGCTTGCGATGGGTGCAGCTAGCGGAACTGCTGCTGATGGAATTTTAATTCTTGCTGGTATATTTATTGTACTAGGAGCCGCTGGTGCATTATTAGCGCCGGTTATAGTCCCTATTTTAGCATTATCTGCGGCGCTTTTAGTTATTTCTGCGGCAATTGCTGTTGCTGGAGCAGGTTTGTTATTGCTTAGTGCGGGAATGACCGCATTTGCTGGGGCATTAACGGCGTCTGTTGCAGAAATTCTTGCGGGAGTTTCGGCATTAATACTTGGTCTTGCTGCAATTGCGACATCACTTGTAGCAGCAGTCGCATCAATTATTAGTGCCATTGCTTTAGGGTTAGCAACGGCAGTTCCTACTGTGGTTGCAGCCGTGCTAATGCTTATATTAGGAATAATGAACGCTTTGGTTCAAAATATTCCTGCTATTGCTGCAGCCGCAATTCAATTAGTTACTGGCTTAATTAATGCTATTGCTTCTCAGATTGGTCCTCTTGTTGAAGCAGGAATAAATTTAATTGTTTCATTTATTCAAGGAATGGCCGATGCCATCGACGAGCATGGCGATGATATTTTAAATGCTGTTGGTAGTTTAATAGGAGCAATTATAGGATTTATTGGTGAGGCATTAGCTAGGTTAGTGTCTTTAATTCCTGGTGTTGGCCCTAAAATGGGCGATGCTATTAGAGGTCTTACTGACACAATCAAAGCCGAATTAAGCGGATCTGATTTAGATGCTGCTGGTGAACAAGCTGTATCTAGCATTGCAGAAGGCGCTGAAAGTGCATCGGGTGACATGACCGCTACTGGCGAAAATTTAGGGGAAAGCTTAGTAGAAGGTGTTGAATCTACTTCTGAAGATGCCGAAACGGCAGGAGAAGATGAATCTTTAGCGGCAATTAATGGCCTGTTAAGCAATCTGTCAGACTCCAATAGTGCTGGCGAATCGCTTGGTAATGAAGCTATTGCTGGATTTGGGTCTGTTGACTTTACATCAATCGGTTCTAATGGCGCCGACGGATTAATTAATGGTCTTATTAGTAGACTTTCTGATGCCAGATCTGCCGGCTCTAGTTTAGGTAATGCTGCGGCAGAAGGTGCAAGGGCCGCATTAGACGAGCATTCACCTTCTAAGGTATTTGAAAAAATAGGCCAATATAGTGGTGAAGGATATTGCATCGGTGTTAATAAAATGCTCGGTGAAGTATCAGATTCCACTGAATATTTAGGAGATGTTGCGGCAAATTCGCTTCGAGATTCTATGAAAACAATTTCGGATTTAATTGATTCCGATATAGATTCTCATCCAGTGATTACTCCGGTGTTAGATCTTTCCGCAATTCAGGAAGGAAAAAATTCAATCAATAGCATTCTTAATGGCTCAATACCTATAGGTATTAATGAAAGTTTATCTTCTAAATCCAACGATTCTTCTGATCTAGCAGAATTAATATCGATAGGCTATGCTATTATTAGCGAAATTCAAAATGGAAGCGATCTGTACTTTGACGACGGTGCTCTTGCAGGTCGTATAAATAGGAGGCTCGGTTTGAAAGTATGAGAAGATTCTATTTAGAGAATGAATATGGCGATAGAGTTGGATTAAACAACGAAACCGGTATTTTCTTAACCGAGCCTTCGGGCTTAGGTTTGGAATTTTCAGATTCCTTTGCGGATATTGGAGAAGGCTTTTTTAAGCTTACTAATAAAGGGCATCAGCAAAAGACTATATCCTGTAAAATTAATTTTGTTGGCGCTAATCCATATACCGATTATAACAAGTTTATTACCTGGTGTATGAAATCTAAAGAGTTATATTTAGTATATGGAGTACCAATTTTTAATAATACAGAGCAAGAGATTCAATATTACATTCATGTTGAAATAGCTAATATACAAAAAGGGGAGATAAATTTAGCTGGGTACTTAGAAGTACCCGCTAATTTTTTATATTTATCTCCCTGGTATTTACCTACTCCAATTAACCCAGTTAATACTGGACTAATTGATGAAGCATTTAGATTTAATCTTAAGCGATTCAATGTCGCACCGTTAGCTCCTCTGCAGATTAAAGATTATGAGGCTATTATTGAGCCTCAAGGTCATTTGCCTGCGGCATTCGAAGTAGAATATACTGGTGTTATTCGTGATCCAGTCATTAAACTTGTTGGCGTAACGGGAAAGGAATACGGACGATGCGAAATCACGCAGATAGTAAATGTATCCACGACAAAAATTATTTTATCAACTAAGTACGATACTCCATTTGTGAAAATGGTGACTGATAAAGGCGTAGAAACAAATTTACTTTCAAAAGTTAACCTTATTCATAATCCATTTTTTAAGATGCCAGTTAATGAAAAATGTAGATTGACTGTTGAAGATAGTGGGTCAATGACTGGGAAACTGAATATTAAAGTATTTTACTATTTTAGGAGTGTGTAAAATGAGTCTTAGAGGAATTACTTTTGATTATCAAGTTCCGACCGCCAGATCATTTCGGTCTATATTTGGAACAATTTTGAGCGATGGATGGCTTGACGGAGGAAAAGGAATACAAATTCCCCGTTCTAGTCCCGAAATGACTATTAAAGGCGGATATTTTATTGCAAATGGTGGAGTTGTTCAGATAGATGAGGATTTGCATTTTATTGTCGATCCTAGCACCCAGTATGTTCGAATAGTTATGCGTATTGATACGTCTCAGCCATCTACTAGATCGACTTTTGCTCAAGCCAGTTTTGTGATGGAGCAATCTAATACTTTAAACGGGTTTCGTTCATTACAGCAAGATGCAATAAATGAATATGATGTTACTGGCGTTTATGAAGCAGAGGCATTTCTTGGTACGGTTAGCCAGCAGTTCCATAACATAACTCCATTGCGTATACCTAGCGCTTCTCCTAAATTATTATATGGAGACACATTACCTAATGATGCTATAGAAGGAACTATTTTCTTGGTTCGATCTACTGAATAAGGAGATATTGATATGGCCGATTCAAATATTATTCGCAAAACAGGCTATTCTCCAGAGTGGTATGGTTCAAATGGAACTTGGCAAGGATATTTGCGGCTAAAGTATGAAGCTTCTTGCGATCTTAATACTAATAAAACCACAGTCAAGCTCACTCCCCAGTTCATGAATGATACGGAGGCTAATTTTGGTAATTCGTATTATATGTTTGATGGAACTGGGACTGGCAATGGTGGAATATATGCTAATGGCCAAAAAATATATTCTTTATCTACTGAATATGGTGGGCATAATAATTATTTATCATGCGGAAGTGCTAATGGTGAATGGGCCAATTTTGATAAAGAATTTACCTTTGTTGTAAATAATGATGATCAAGGAAGAGCAAGTTTTACAATTGGCGCCTATGGCTCTATTATTTGTAACTATTTAGCGCCAAGAGAATTTGTGCCTTTTACTCCGGATGATGAAGGTGGCACTGGAGCTGGTGGTGGAGGTAGTTCTAGCACAAATACTTATGCTCAGGCAGTTGTATCTCCGATAGGTGCAATAGCAACCTCAACTATTACACTGACATTTTATACCCCGTGTGTTGTCAGCTATGAAGTTGACACAATAGATCCTCAGGGCCAACCGTATCATGAAGACTGGAGCGAATCCGTGCCTTCAAATGGCAAGTATAAAATTACATTACGTGAGCCCGCTATAATCTTTGATAACCGAGAATTTGACGGCTGGTCAACGAACCCTAATGATAGCGACGCACAATATTTGCCTGGCGATATAGTGCAGATTAATAGAAATCTTACATTATATCCTGTGTGGTATATAGTGTACTCTGGAACTGGTTCCACGGTTCATATTCGTAAAAATGGAACATGGGTTCCTTACAATATTTATATTCGTAAAAATGGGGCATGGGTTCCTTATAAAGCATATATCCGACGGAATGGTGTATGGGTATCTTATGAATAAAAGGAGTAGTAAATAAATGCTTTGCTATATTAAGGATTTTAAAAATTTTACCACTAAGGAATTAGTGGATTGTGTAAGCTATTCATTACCCGATGGGGAAAATGGCGAAGTAGTTATTTACGAAAAGGATATTTCAGAATTATCTGAGAAATATGTTGGAGCATGGATCATCATAGGTGATGGCATCTATTATATTTCTGAGGCTACTCCAAATGAAAATGCTGTGACCCTGACAATATTAAGCCCCATTTATGCTTTTTCTAGACCGGTCGAATATGATGGATCTACTACATATGGCACTCTTATTGCTAATATGATCGAAGATAATTTCGGACTTGGGTGCGAAGATGGCGAATATGTTATGACATATCTTTCGGTAGAAAGCACAGATAATACCCCATGTGATATTGAAACCGATGATTATGGCTTTATTATTCCGTATGAAGTCTTAGAAGATGCTTTATTTTATGGGGTTGAAATAAATTTCAGTTTTACGAATACGTCATTAAATATTGATGTTAAAACGAGAACTGAAGAAGAAGGTATTGTGCTTTTCAATGATGGTATCACTACTTTGGAATCCGAATCATATTCTGATAATTTTGTTGCCAAAATAAGTGTTATTCATCGTTTAGATCCCCAAGAAGGAGAAGAAGAGCAAGAAGAAGCTTTTGAAATTATTGACTATTATTTAGCCGATGATTATACAATCAGCACTACTCCTCCAGCTCATAGAGCGAAAGGTACCTGGATTTATGTCGTTGCCGATGGAAACAATACTCCCGAATCAGTAGCTATTAGAGAGTTTTCTAGAAATAGTAATAATCATAAAATAGAGTTTAAAACTAGCGAGTATTTTTACAGGTATCAACCAATGAAAATACGGCTCCATGATACGGTATTTACTACTACAATCATGTCTCGTGTTTTTTCCTCTGACGATAATCTTTATCACTATAAATGCGGAACTCTAGCTACAACATTAACTGAGAAAATCGATTCAGAATCGCAGTCGTCATCTAGAACAATAAAAAAGATAAAGAACAACATAGCGCAAAGCAATGAAAAGATAAACGGTATGGCGGTTCAGTCATTTGGAACTTGGACTCCTAAGTTTTTTGATAATAATACTGAATTGGATGTTTCTTTGCCGAGTCAAAATTATATACGTTTAGGAGATGTATATATTTGCTATATGCGGCTTACATTAGCCGTCGATGTAACATTTGAAACTATGTTGCAGATTCGTAATTTGCCATGCACTGTTATTGGCGGGACTGTATACTTTTCTCGTTCTGTGTCCGGTCTGGGTGGAACTAATACGATCCAAGCAAGTAGTCAGGCGGGAAGAGTTTTTATACGACCGAATATTACAGGAACCATTACAAGTGGGGCAATTATAACTGGTTGCTTTATTGGTGTTAAATCTTAAGGAGAAAATTCAAAATGGAAGTAATTGAACTTGCTGTTAAGAACATGGAAACCTTAGCAGTAGATAATAGCCATGGATATGATCAAGGAAATCGATGGGGTCCGGATTATGATTGTTCTTCAGCAGTAATAACTGCTTGGCAGAATGCAGGAGTTCCTGTTAAAACCAATGGCGCTACGTACACTGGCAATATGCGAAACGCTTTTCTTGTAAGTGGATTCTCAGATGTTACAAACGAAATTAATCTTCAAACGGGAGCAGGTCTTCAAAGAGGAGACGTGCTTCTTAATTATTCTAGCCATACTGCTATGTATGTTGGCTATGGCACGATTGCCCATGCTAGTATTAATGAGTTTGGCGGAACAACCGGCGGAGCTTCTGGAGATCAGACTGGAATGGAGATTTGTCTTAGATCTTATTACAATTATCCTTGGAATTGTGTTTTAAGGTATACAAAAGAATCTAAGCCGACGCCTACTCCGATTCCGACTCCCGAGCCGATTGAAGAAGTATGTGAGGTTAAACTTACTCTTCCTGTTCTTGGCTTTAATCCTGGCAAAAAAAGCTTACATGTTGCTATTGCGCAAAAAGCTCTTATCGACAAGAACTTTACGTGCGGAGGATATGGAGATGATGGCTATTTTGGAAATGGCACACTCCAGTCAGTGAAAAACTTTAGAGAGGAAAACAATCTTCCGGATAAAGACGTAATTGATTCTGAATTTTGGGAGAAACTTTTATCCATTTAGTTTTCTTATGAAAATTCAAAATGGAAGTAAAAATGGAGGGCAGCATCATGACATTGCAAGCTGTCTGGGATGTTATTGTCGGATTAAAAGAGGAGGCCGGGATTGGTCTCCTCATTTTAATTGTTTTAATGAGTATTATACAGGTATCTAAAATCAATATTAATCCCTGGGATTGGCTTTTAGGAATAATCGGGAAAAAACTTAATAAAGCTATTTTCGACAAAGTAGACGCCATTGAAACAAAACTTGATAAGCACATCGAAGAAGATAATAAAGAAAAATTAGAAAACCAGAGACGCGATATTTTAGAATTTGCGAACTCTTGCATGAATGGGCGAAGACATACTCAAGAGCAGTTTAAATTTGTAATTAAAAAGTGTGATGAGTATGAAAAATATATAGAAGATAATCATATTAAAAATGGCGAAATTACCTCTGCAATTGAGGAAATTCGTCGTCTTAATACTAAATGCCGGCAAAAGAATTCATTTCTTAAACCCGGCGAGGAATTTGAATAATTAGCTTAATGGAGGTTTAATATGTGGAAAGCAAGAGACATTGAAATCTCCATGGCTGAAGGAGATTATGGCATTAAGTTGCCGATTACTATCCATGACGTTGAATTTTCGTCTTCCGATAGCATAAAGATCACGATCAAGAAGAGACCAAATGATGAAGAAGATGTTTTAGAGAAGACTTTTGATGACATTCAAGATAATACAATCCAGCTTGAGCTTACTAAGCAAGAGTCTGATAAGTTACCTGTTGGAACGTATGTATACCGTCTTGACTGGTATCAAAATGGAGTATTCATGTGCAACATCGTTCTTTGCGCTACCTTTAAGGTGGTGGATAAGGCGTGATTATTAGCATTGGAGCGCCATCGATAAAGATCTCGATAGGCCAGAATAAAGTAACAGTAGATACCGGAACACAGATCGCCCGTGATGGCTCAGGGTTTCCAGAGTATGAAGGGGATTATATTGTCACTCCGCTTGCACATACGCAGATCGTGTTAGAGACATCTGGCAAACGGATGGCCGATGATGTGACCGTGAGAGAAGTTCCATATTATGAAGTTAGCAATGTAAAAGGAAAAACCGTTTATATTGCCGATACAATTAACGATTAGAGAGGTTTTTAAAATGCCTAATCAGTATGTAAATAAAGTTATTTATGGCGGTGATACGCTGATTGATTTAACGTCGGATACCGTTACGGCATCTGATGTGCTGAAGGGTATTAAGTTCCATCTCCCGAGTGGTGCAAATGGAACTGGTACTTGCGAGTTTGACGTCGATTCTTCTGATTGTACAGCGGCTGTTGCAGAAGTTCTTGCAACAAAGACCTTCGCAAAGGGTGGTGCTGTGCTGACTGGCACTATGCCGAATCGCGGCGCAGTCACAGGCACGATTACGACAAAGGCCCAGCAGTACACCATTCAGCAGGGCTACCATGATGGTAGTGGCAAGGTTAGTATTGCTTCGACCGAACAGGCCAAGCTAATTCCCGAAAACATCAGAAATGGTGTGATAATTCTCGGTGTTGAAGGCACCATGAGTGGATCTGAAGACGTCCACGCTCAGAGCAAAACTGTTACGCCGACAGTTTCCGCGCAGACGGTTTTACCGGATTCTCCGGATTATAACTATCTTACTCAGGTGACGGTCAACGCCATTCCTTATGTCGAAACAGATAATGCCGCCGGAGGAAAGACGGTAACGATTGCTGGAACTTGATAGGAGGAGCTTATGGCAGTTAATAAAGTCGTATATGGGTCTGAAACGCTGATTGACTTGACCGAAGACACAGCGACCGCAGATACGGTGGCAGATGGCTACACGCTCCATCTAGCAAACGGAACAAGAGCAACGGGGACTGCAAAATACGCAGCATCTGCAACCCCTAGTGGCCCCGCGACTTATGCCAATGCCATCCACTATGGAGCGGTTGACTCAACCTCGACCTCAAAGGTATTTACGGCGACTATTCCCGGCATTACGGCGCTGTATGACGGTTTGACGGTCATGCTCTATAACGGCGTGGTTACCTCGGCATCTGGCTTCACAATCAACATCAACGGACTCGGAGCTTACGGCACATACAGCAACATGACGATGGGCAACAATGTCACGCCCACCGACCCAACACGTGACACCACGATTTTCAATGTCAACTACGCTATGCTCATGGTGTACTGCACCAACATCGGCAATCGCGGAGTAACGGGCTGGATTTGCTATCGCGGATATGACGCCAACACCAACACCATCGGCTACCAGCTTCGCACGAACAGCACTGTGATGACGGTCACGGATACAGCGCGATATTACAAGTTATATTTCACTTCGGCTGATGGAAATCATTGGGTTCCGGCATCTGTTAATTCGACCAATAACGCGACATCGGCAAGAGCGGTGAATCAGCGCCCGATTGACCCGTTTGGGCGCATCGTTTACACAAGCGCAAACACTAACTATGCCGCTGGAGCGAGCCTTGCGGCAACAACAATCTGGGATCAGTACGCGTTGGTGCTTGGCTATTCGTTTAATCGAACGGGCGCGGCGTTGGAACTGACGGCGAAAAAGGCTGTCTATGTCAAGTGCGCTCCGCAGAGTGACGGTTCTGCTATCATGGACGCAACCGAGCCGATTGTGCAGGATTTGCCGAGCACGGCGGATGGAAAGATCTATATTTATCTCGGTATTGCGTATGATGCGACGCATATAGAACTGTTCCTGAATCATCCTGTGTACTACTATTCGGACGGTGCGATTAGGTTGTGGACGAATGGGTCGTCATTTAGTGGGTCGTATAATGATCTTACAGATAAGCCCGCTATTCCGTCCAAGACAAGTGACTTAACGAATGATAGCGGATTTATAGCGAGCGAGTCGACGTCTGGAACTGAAACGGGGAAAATAGAGTATGACGAAGAGGTATATCCATACATTACTTACTCTAAAAATGGTGAAGAGCTCGCATACTTTTATGAAAACGATCTTGAACTTGATCTGTGGAAGGGCAGAAATGTCTCTGGCACGGATAAAACAGTGCATGTTGTCCTTGGTACCGAAGGAGCTGGGTATAAACCGAAGTTCACCGTGGATGTATCTGAAGGATCGACAACCAATAAAGCTGTTATGACAGCTTCCTCTACAACGATACATAATGTTGTAACTCCGACGGCGGATGGAGATGCGGCTAATAAACAGTATGTGGACAATTCAATTAGTGGTATTATTGGCCTTCCGACTGTTTCTGCATCTGACGACGGCAAAATCCTCAAGGTAGTCAACGGAGCATGGGCGGCGGCAAGTCTGCCGAGCGCAAGCGGGGTGAGTTTCTAAATGGCAGCTGGAGTTATAACTTTTTATGCAAATGGTGCAACCGTTTATGAAGACGGCGTTGCAGGGACAGCAACTTCTGTAGGCATCAGAGATTTTCCAGTTTATGCACCAGACCCATCTTCATTTACCGCATCTGTTAGGTGGGTGCCACAAACAATATCTTTTGAAAAAGACGGATATGTTTTTTCGGAATGGAACACAGCCGCCGATGGGACAGGAACAAGTTTTCAAATTGGAGATTTAATAGCAAATAGTAATTCATCTTATCTGGCCTATGCTGTATATGCCATTTGGAAGCTCCCGCCTGTCACTTATATTACAGACTCGTACGAATTGACTTCTATTGCTGACGCTATCCGTGCAAAAGGCGGGACAAGTGCGGCTCTTGTTTACCCTACAGGCTTTGTGAGCGCGATTAATGATATATCTACTGGCGGTGGACAGTTATATGTTTTCGTCGAAGGAGATAGTCCCGGGGGCAGTACAGGCGTGTCTATAGGAAACAAGTCACTACCACCAATAAAAGCATATTATGGTGATGAGATTGTATCCGGTGCAACAGTTACATTTTACACATATGGTGATTTTATATTAGACCTCGTAGAGGGATTTGATAGTAAAACTATGTATCCATTTACAACTGTAAGAAGAGGCACATATACTTTTACAATGCCATCTGAATCAGTAAAGTGTTATCTGATATATGATGATTAACCATAGCCATTCTGCTTATTAACGCTAACAAATCTTAAAAACAATAGAGGGAGGCGGTTATTCTGCTGCCCAAAAACATTTTAGTTGTCCATGAATTTAAAAGCAAAAAGCCTATCACACTTTATATTGTGGCGGATGTTCACTTTGGTTCTCCGGAGTGTAAAGAAAAAGAATTCATGGACTTTGTCAATATGATTAAAAATACGCCTAATGCGTACGTAATCATTGTTGGCGATATTCTCAATAATGCGACTAAATCTTCTGTATCAAATTGCTTTGATGATAAATATCGTCCTGCTGAGCAGAAGAAAATTATGATGAAAATTCTTGAACCTATCAAGGATCGTATTCTCTGTGGAACTAATGGCAATCATGAGGATCGTAGTTCTAAGGACGTCGACGATGATCCTTTGTATGATATTTTCACTAAGCTTGACATAGAAGACCGTTATCGTAAAGATTTCGTGATCTTAAAGCTTAGATTTGGAAATAAAAGAGGTAATTCGACGGTTAATCCTTGTTATATTTTCGCTGTGACCCATGGATCCGGAGGCGGAGCTCAGACTGGTGGTGCAGTCAATAAGGCGGAACGATTTGCCTATTCTTTAGATGGCGTCGATGCGCTCATTACTGCACATGTTCATAAGCCTCTTAATACTACACCTTCGAGATATCGTGTGGATTCTCATCGAAATACCATGAAAGAGGTTCCTTTTGATGTAATTATTGCATCTAGCTGGACTGGATATTCAGATTATGCAGCCAGAAAAATGTATGTTCCTACAAGTACAGTTCTTCAGAAAATCACTGTTTATGGTGATAAGAAAAAATTTGAATATTCACAGTCTCATTCTTATTAAATGAAAGGAGAGCACAATTATGTCTACATTTGGTGTTGCATCTGTCGTGGGCATCACGATGATTTGCTATCTTATTGGCCTCATTGTTAAGGCTATTCCGCTTGATGATAAGTGGATTCCGTGTGTTGTCGGCATTTGTGGAGGCATCCTCGGGGTGATTGGCTTTATGATTGGCATGCCCGATTTTCCGGCTGCTGATATGATTACTGCCATTGCTGTTGGTATTGCTTCTGGCCTGGCAGCTACTGGTGCTGATCAGCTCGTTAAGCAGCTTAAGTAAAAATTATATTTTACTCTTGAAAGGAGTATTTTATGTGGCAAATTTGGGTAATATCTATTTGCTTGTTCATTTTAGGCTTTTATCTAGGGTATAAAATCGGCACATCGTATTGTGATGGCGCTATCGTTTTGGATAAAAACGAAGATGGCGACGACCGTATTATATTTCAGTTGAATATGGAATATGACGATATTGCTGCCAAAGATCAGATTGTGTTTAAAGTGCAGAAAAAGTAGTTCGCGAAAAATACATCTTTCTTAATAGAAGAATAAATATTAAGAAAGGAGTATTGCGAGACTATGAAAAAGGCTATCAAGAGATTTATCGATCTCATGGCGGTCGGTTTCGTCAGAGCACAATACACTAATCTGATGCTGTGATTCAAAGAAAGAGACTTGTGATATTTTCATAGGTCTCTTTCTTTTGCCTCGCAAAATTTACAGCTTTTATAATGAAGAGATTAGCTCAGTAGGTAGAGCAACGGTAAAGCTAGGCCGTAAGTCGCGGGTTCAAATCCCGCATCTCTTTTTTATATTTGCCACCGTGGTGGAATAGGTAGACACAGCGGACTTAAAATCCGTTGGCCCTAACGGTCGTGAGGGTTCAAGTCCCTCCGGTGGTACCAATATCCTGTGGCCTTGAAATACACCAGTAGAGGACAAAAAGCAGACTTCTGGCCGGCCAAAGTCTGGAGCGAGCTTTTAGGTTCATCGCTCATTTCAAAGCGGATTAATGCTTCCAGTGAGTAGCAATCCGCTTTTATATTTGTCGGAAGAGTGTTCATGGCGGCACGTCAGCCTTCCAAGCTGAAAGAGCGAGTTCGATTCTCGTTTCCGACTCCATGGGGTATAAAGTAGTGCAATAATAGCGAGACAAAGATTAGTGCTACATTAGACATTATCCAACCTGGACTGATCACCCAGGCGGTTTGGCGTGTATAGCCTGATAACTATCGGTGTAGCTTTGCTATTATTCCGTCGTGCACGACGGAGCTTTATACCCCAACCATTTATATTTGCCCGTTTAGCTCAACTGGTTAGAGCCGGCGACTTATAATCGTCAGAACAGAGTTCGAATCTCCGAGCGGGCACCATTTGTCCATTTATATTTTTTAAAAAGAAAGGAAAGGTAAAATGGCAGTCACAAGATCTTTGGAAGTGTACATCAGAGACAAAACACGTTTTGATCCAAGTGATATTTTTGGAAAAGGGAGAATACGCAAACTTTGTTATGAGTACCAGGATCTAAAAGAACGTTCTGCAAGAAAAATTGACGAGCAGCAGACAATTATGCATGCTCAAGCACAAAGTGTAACTAAGCTTCTAGGCAATATTAATGCTTTGGAAGATGAGAATGCATATTTAAAACGGTACATTAAAGAAAGCGATGCCACAAAAGAAAATCTTCAGCGAAAAAAGCGCGAAGCAGATATGGCTTTGCGAGAGTGCCAGGATGCTTTAGATCAATTAGCCGAAAAGAATGGAACGCTTGTAGAAAGAATTGCTAAACTCGAGCAAGATTACAAAGAACTTTCTGAAGTCCACGAGAAGCTTTTGGAAAGCATTAAAAATACCCCCGATCCCAATCAGCTTGAAATCGAGGGCATACTTTGAGGAGTTGTATTATGGGTTCTGTTTATGCTAATATTGTAAATAAGATTCGCGAAGGAAATGATTCTCCGGGACCTGGCAGCTATACCTATCCCCTTAAGATTAGTGACATTGAGGAATCTGATCCTTTCTATTTTGTAGCAAAAGATACTAGTCAGGGATATAAGATTGTGGCAGAAGGCGATCTTGCTCATATGAAACTTATGCTGCCCGACCGTTATTTTGATATGAGGATTAAAAGTTTCTATCGAGATAAGAACACTCAGATTGCGTACGTAGAATTTTAAACTTCTATAGAAAATTCAAAATGGAAGTTGTGTGAAGTTTCGTGTGAACTTTTTACTATTTTCCATGCAATTTTTATCTTATTAAACCGATTCCTATTTTCATTGTAAAACCTCCAAAACGTTCCACAGCAAAGCACAAGAGCCTTGACCGAACTGGTCAGAGCCCTTGTGTGGTGGAGCGGATAATGGGAGTCGAACCCCACATCATACAACCTCTAATACGTTGAAATTACAAGTCTTTTATTTTTTCGTGTGAACTTCCGTGTGGTAAAGACATGTATTACGACTGCTACAGACGCTTCTTTTATATTTTGAGTCAGAAGAGAGGGATTTAGTCGCAGAAAAAACAGCTTCTTTAATGGAGGTGAACCATATGAAAATTTATATTGTTTTAAAAGAAGATCATGGATATCTTGGCTATGGTCGTGATATTGGATGTGGATCTACAATTGAGTCAATTCATAGATCCTTTGACGATGCCTTTCGGCATATTCAAGGAAATTATAAGAACATGACTGAAACTAGTATGCTCGATCCAATTCCGGACGAAATAGTCGGGATGTACCGATGGTTTGCTGATGGAACTGACGAACATGTATATGAATTCACTATCTATGAAAAAGAGCTTGTTTAACACAGGCTCTTTCTTTTTTCATTTATATTTTCCGAATGCCGGTGTCCAAAACAAATGCTAAAGTGAAATCCTGAAAATACCCCGGGAGGGAAATTTTCTAAATAGTGATATTTTCGCATAAATTACAGCTTCTTTAATGGACTCTTATTAATGAAAGGAGAGAACTTATGAACCAAGAAGATATGGCGAATGAATTGTCGAGAATCCTGAAAATTATGTGCGGACTAGATCCTACAACAGAAAAGTACGGTGATACGCTAGACCATTATTCAAAGCTCATGAGCACGTTTCATAAAGAGCTTGAATCATGTAATTCCGATCTTGAGAACAGTTCAAAGTTGAAACTCGATGAGATGACGCTTAAAGCGAAAGAACTCGAAATGCAACTTAGAACTGAAGAAGCAAAGGAAAACTCGAAGAAGGCTAAACGTGAAGCGTGGTTTGGGCTAATCAAGATTGGTCTGCTTATTCTGGGAATGCTGTTTGGGATTATTCTCACGGGCTCTCTGGAACAATCGACTATTCTGAGTCAGAAGTGCTTTAGTTTCGTAAGTAAACTGATGCCTAAAATTCTGTAAGAATCTAAAAAGAAGCTGGTTAAACAACTGGCTTCTTTTTTCGCGAGTTTTACATCCCTTATAATAGAGGAGAAGTCCTATTATATTTTGGAGGTAATAAAAATGGCAACTGCTTTATTGACCACAACACTCAAATTTGTAGGATGCTATGCTGTCTGGGGAATCGTTACGGTTTGTGATCCGGTTCTGGTTTCGGAAGAAGCGGCTCAGAAATCGAAAGTTCTTGAGACGGCAAAAGATATTACGGATCTGATGGTCGTTGGCTGCAAGCTGGCCTTTACGGCACCTATTATTGCAGTGACTGAAACTCTTAAAAAGATTGGGTCTTAAACAAGGCCCTTTCTTTTTTCGCATAAAATACATCCCTTATAATAGCAAGAACTTAATGCTATTTGAAAGGAGAGTAAAAATGGACGAAATGGTTATTAAGACCGATTTTACCAAAAGCATCATCGGGCGCTGCATTATGAAGGCAATAAATAAAAAGCTAAACAAAGATGTTGATGTTAAATTTGTTGGCCCAATTAATGTGGACTTTAACGATGATGAGCTTACGGTTCATATCGATGTTGAAGCGACCATCGGAAAAAAAGATCTTTGGGATATGATTAAGGATCTTGTGTAAAAAGATTGGCGGCTTTTACAGTCGCCTTTCTTTTTTCGCATGAAATACACCTCCTATAATAGGAAGGAGTGATATTTAATGGCGATACCAGATGAAAGAATTTCGACTTATCTTAACAATGCGGCAAAACTCAATTTGTCATGGCTTAACGAAGTTGCAAAAGGTGCGACCTCTCAAAGACTTCATGAAATTAATAGAGATTCAAAGCTTGTTAAGGTTATAGTCAAAGGACTTGCATATCAGCATCAAAAAAATATGCTCGAAAGCATGGAATAGAGCGACTTATACAGTCGTTCTATTTTTTCGCAGAATTTACATCTCTTATAATAGACAGATATTTAAATAAAAGGAGACGGAATCGCTGGGTTATGCCAGGCGAAGGGTGAGATTCCCTAGACCGTGTAATAGTTTAATGGTAGAACATCTGAAAACAGAAGACGTAAGTTCGAAGCTTACAATCCTTTTATTTTTTCGCAAGAAATACAATGCTCTTAATAGAAAGGAGCTGATTATTTTGAAAAGCTATACCAATTATACGGACGAGGTAACAAAAAATCTCATGGGTATGTGCGAAGTCCAAATCAAAACTATTCAGGAACTTCTCGCTCAAGATGATATTCCATTTACAGCAAGAGAAGAACTGATTAATGAGATGGTGGCTGTCGTAGACCTGATGAGTTATATTGACTCTCAGCATAAGAAGTATATGACTCAGAAAGTCAGAGAGAAAGCAAAAGGAATTATTAAAACACTACTTACTTTAAGAAAGATGAAGAAAGCGCTCTAAATACAGGGCGCTTCTTTTTTGCCTATAATTTTGGTGGCGCAGGTTAAGTGATATTTTCTTATTAATCCGCGAAAAATACAGCCCCTTTAGTAGAGAACCTATTAACAATATGAAAGGGGCTATATCATGGAAAAAACTATTCGAGATTGGCAAGAGATCGCAAACGAATTCGCTGCCGCCATCGAAGAGATCAAAGATGATCTGGAGGAAATCGAGAGGCGTGGAGAGTATGATGCTCTTACGCTGTTCGATCTCTATCAGAAGATCGATGATCTGGGAGACGGCGTGGATGACCTGATCCGGCTGATGATCACTAGCGAACATGAAAGCTAAGCGTATAAGTTAATAGGAAGGAGGGCAAAGGCTCTGAGCAGAAATGCTTGGGGCCTTTTCTTTTTTTTAAAGGAGAATTTTATGAAAATTATTTATTGGATTGGAATCTACGCAATTTGTGCAACAGTTCATGACGCAATCAACTATGTATCAGAGCCGATTGATATTTTGATTCACAAAAAATTCAAGGAAAAAATGGGGAAAGACCCGAAGCCTAAGAATAAAAGTGTGAATCTTAGTGAAGGCACTATAGGTGACACAATTGACCGAATTGGATTTTGAAAGGAGACAAGAAATGGCATCTGCTACGTACGAACACATTGATATTTTGTTTATACGCCATCCATGTATTCCAACACCGACAATTGCTGTTAAGATTGATGTTTTAACAGGCACATCTGGACTTGTTAGTTTAAATTATTGTTCGGTTTATCCTCTTTGTGAATGCAAAAGCGAAGAGCAGGCTGCAACAATGATTGATAATCTTAACAAAGCCTTTGAACGAGTAATTGATGAAAATTTTTCTAAACAATTTGTTGAGATAGTTGGAACTGCAGCTATGAAAGGAATTGAGGAAGGACTTAAAGATGAACTTGATTGATATTTTCGATTCTTGGGATTTAGCAAGAGCTAATCGAACTAGTACCTTTCGCCTTAAGCAAATTAAGGAGATCAGCCCAAAAGATAGTCCCTACAAAATCGCAGTAAAGCAATTAACCAATTATCGGATAGAGCATCGTCTCAGTCTTACTGATATTTCAGAGGCAATCGGCATAAGCCATGAAACTGTAGCAGCTATTGAGGAATTTCGAGGATCTGAGAATTGGCTTTATGTCTACGCTATGAATTATATTTTCATGCGTTATGAAGAACATTGCCTTGTGAAAAAAGGCTTTATATTTAGTTCAAGTATTAAACAGTAAAGGAGAAAAAATGGAATTATATAGAAATATTCTGTTAGTCACATGCCTTGTTATAGCTTATTTCATTATTGGGATTTTACTGAAAAAAATTCTTACGCCAGATAGCGGTGATGAGAACAGTTTAGACCCAGAAGAAACAAAGATATTTGTTGTCTTGTGGCCAATTGTTATTATCGCTGCAGGTGTTATGGCAATTAAAGAAATATGGATGAAGAGAAGGTGATATTTTGGAGAGTTTAACTTTTTTCATGTGCTTGGCAATGTTTTTTGGCCAGTTTATCAATTTGCTAAAAACTGGTGAATTAAATGAAATGATATTTTGCGTAATTCTGATTACTATGGGCCTCTGCAGTATCGCCTGGAATATTGGGCATAAGAATAATAAGGAGGAAAACTGATGATTAAATTCTGTAAAGACCAATGGGACGCGAACCGAGAGCGCCTTGAGGAAGCACTGAGAAATGATACGCAACTGAACAAATGCGACTACGAGTACCTACTGTCTCTTGTGGTTACGCATATCCTGAATCCTGGCTTGACGAGTTTTGAGCATGGATGGTCTGCGAAAAATATTACTACTATTGACAATGGAGATTATCAAGGGACTTTGATGTTTCTCATCCCGAAGGATTGCTACCAGCCGTCTGAAAGTGACTATCTTCTGACATTTGTCGATTACGGGTCTTGCTCCGGCTGTGACACACTTATGGGAATCCAATGGTGGAATGATGCAAAGCCCACTGAGCAGCAGCTCAAAGACTACATGGAGCTCTGCAAGGATTTAGTAATGAATATGGTAAAGCCCTATAACAACGGGTGGAGGAACGATGAGAGATATAACACCGTCGAGCTGGAGGGCGAGTGATGGATGACGAACTGGTAAAGCGGCTTAGAAATGCCGCAATCAGAGCAGACAGCGGAAATGAAATCGGCGAATCGTTTTACAGAGATATTATGCAAGCCGCAGATACTATAGAGGAACTGAGCAAATACGCCGATACCATAAGAAAGTTGAAACGCGAGGGATGGTATCTGCAACGGACAAAATATCAGGATGGATACCAAGCCATTGGGACAATGCCGCTACCACAGCCGCCGAAGGAGGAATGAGCATGAGTGGAATTTACATCCAAGATGTGAGCCTGCCCGGAGAGGGAGATTTTGAATTGTGGATAGCCGTAAGGAAAGACGGTTCATTCTCTTATAATGTTAGAGGAGGATGGCAAGATGGAAAGCAAAAGGCCGTCTCCGTCCCGCCGCATGGGAGGCTGATTGATGCGGATGCTCTGTTAAAAGGATGCGAAAGAGTGGCAACCGAATACGCGACAAGAGAATATGCTTTTTCGCAATCTGCGATAGAAAACGCTCCCATCGTCATTCCGGCAGAGGAGGATGAGTGATGGATAAAAAGTGGAGTGAACCAAATCAAAAGTCTCATTCTATCACGGAAATAACTCCTACAGAATTTCCGTTTACCAAAGTCGAGATAAGCGGCGAAGAGGTATTGACAGTAAATCAATTATCCAGTTGGGAAATTGACCGCATTTTTACTGATTATAGATGGAATGATAGGCCGCATGAAGTGTTTATTGTCGTTTTTAAGCGTAAAGAAGAGGAGGAATAAATAATGGATATTAAATGTAATTATAATGGAAATCCTTGCCCTTATCCTATAGATTTTGATTGCAGTGGCTGTGATATTTATAAGAATGCTGCAGTAAAGCTTGGCAATCAGCCGGATTATCCTTTTTCCGAACAGGTTGAAAAACCTAAAAATGACCCCGTCAATCATCCAGCACATTATACGGCCGGAGGAATTGAGTGCATTGACGCTATCGCCGCAGCGCTGACTTCTCAGAATGATCCGATGGCTGCTTGGCTTACTGGTCAGTGCTTGAAGTATCTTTGGCGTTGGCCTCTTAAGAATGGTCTGGAGGATCTGAAGAAGACGAGATTCTATCTTGATCGGCTGATTAAGTATGTGGAGGAGAAGTAATGGGTTTATATTTTCCGAAACTTCATGAACCAAAAAGCTGCGAAGAATGCTCTGAAAGAGATTTTGAGTATGGAGGAGCCTGCATGTTAATGCCTGGGTCTAATTTTGAAACTTTCGACGACCAATTTGCTTGTTGCCCGATTATTAGTTTGATAAGGGGTAATACCTGCTTTCATACAAAACCTGGTGATATTTTGATCAGAGGAACTGTGTATAAGGAAGGACTTAAATGATTGAAAAAGAAGATTGGATGCCAATCTTAGTATGTATGATATTTGCTTCAATCAGAAATGGAGAAGAAAAAATGTTTGATTTCAAAGATACCGCAATTGATTGTTCTCATAAAGAAAAAACTTATGAAGAAGATTGCTATTTCTTTATTTGGGAGCAGGATATGGGAGCGCATATTCCCTGTTGCAATAAGAAAAATATTCCTGATTGTTATGAACCGAAAAATTGTGATAAAACAAAATGTAAAAAATATATTTCTAGAAGCCGGGTTGATGAGATCGTTAATGAGGTTGTTGGCGAATAGAGGAGGATATGAATGCTAACTCTACTTAAGCTTATTGCCCTTCTATTTATATTTATGGGCCTTATGACCATTTACTTCAAAATCGCAAAGTTCTTCTTCGGGATGGGTTTCATTTTAATGATACTCATCTTTATTTGTTTGTAAGGAGTGATATTTTGAAGGATCTTCTTAATTGCCCAAATTGTGGAGCACCTATACAAAATGATATTTGTCCTTATTGTGGCTCAGTCTTTCTCGATTGGGCCTCGTTCGATGTCTCTAGACCAACTTTTGTTAAAGTTAAAGATCATTTTGGGCATATTCAGTTGATGAAACTCGGGACAGGATCTATTAGCATTCATCAAGATTTTGATGAAAGATTTTATGCTGACAATAATCCATATTTACTTGTACGCTCTCATCCAGATGTGAGAATTGAAGCGGAATTTTATATTCAGCCATTCTTCAGCAAATTATTGAACCAAGAGGTTATTCATATTGATATTGATCCGGAAAAGGCTGATCCCAGCACGGTAAAAGAAATCCTAAAAGATCTCTAATTCGCCACTTTTACAACTCCTATAGTAGAGGAGGCAAAGACTTATGACTTTAGAAGAGTTTCAGAAGTTTTGTGAAACGCAAGCTCAAAAAGAAGCTGAAAAAAAGAAAGTAAAAAATGCTGATATTTTGAGGCGCTTGCAAAACAGAAGATACTGTGGTGATTTCAAAGACTTTGTCAAATGGGAAGGAGGACACTGGATAGCTGTCAAGAACAATCAGATTATTGCCCACTGTGATACAGAAGAAGAGGCATATAGAGAACTGAGAAGCTGAGGACTATTTAGTGTCCTCTTTTATTTTTCATTAACAGAAAGGAGAACAATGAACGAATTCAGCATTCATGAAATAAGAGATTCTGGGCATTTGCGATATGAGATTCGTAGAGAATTAACTCAAGACGAACTTCGAGCAATCTTTAAATATGCCTCAGAAAAACAGATTCCTTTCGCGGATGCACTCCAGGCATATTCGGATGAGATCCAGGAATTAGTCAATGCAGAAGTAAAAACGAGATTGGTAAATGATATTTTGTTCAGGAAGGAGAACTAAATGATCAAACTTGAAAACACTGAGGTCCTTGGTTGGGAGGCTGCTATTCGTGGCATGCGGAATCCTATGAATTCGTGGGAGAAGTCTGATAGCGACTGGTTTGATATTCAAGAATGGAATACTCCTCCAGATGAAGAAAACTATAAATGGGTAAAAGAAGGTCAGTGTGATTTCTGTTATGCAGTTGGGCCCAATGACCAGGACCTTATGATGCGTCTTGCCAAGGCTGGTTCTGTCGATGCCAAGTATCGCCGGATGATCGTGGTGACGGTTGATATTACTGCTCCTCTGTATTGGTGGAAGGAATTTGATACCTATAAAGTTGGTACGGTCGCTAACTCCTGCAGCACGATGCATAAGATCCATAGTAAAGAATTTACGGAAGACGATTTTAGTAGCGAGCATCTTATGAGATTAGCAGAGAGATATGAAAACGGAATTACTACGCCAATTAGTATTTACAATAATAATGGTGATGGGTTTTCTCCGGTTGGGGTTCTTCATACCACAATCGATATGCTTAATCTTTGCAGAGAAAAATTCCTCGAAACCAAAGATAAGCGTTACTGGTGGCAGATGATCCAGCTTCTTCCGAGCTCTTATAATCAGCGCCGGACGGTTATGCTGAATTATGAGGTTCTGGCTGGTATTTATCCTAAGCGTAAGGATCATAAGCTCGATGAGTGGCATGATTTCTGCGACTGGATCAAGAGCCTTCCTTACTCGGAGATTATTACTTTGGAGGAAGTTTAATGGACCCTTGGATAGTTTTACTGCTTGGTCTTCTATTTAAATCTGAAAATATTAATATGGAGGAATTACCTATGGACGGACTTAAAGCTAAGATTAAAGAAAGCATTGAAAAGAAGTTGGAAAATCCTGATATTTCTGCTAGTGACATTAAGATCCTTGCCGAAGCATATGCGGAATTAACAAAAAATGACTATATTAAAGAACTTTGGAGTAACCCAATGTTTGGGCCAGGTTTTGGAGGATACATTCCGCCTGATCTTTCTAAAGAACCTTCAGATAAGACTGGTAGTTATACAACTCATTCCGGTCGTTCATCCGACGATTGATTGTAGGCATTTTAGCGTAGAGGAGGGCGAGGCATGAAAGGTGAAGACATATTAAATAGGGAGGACCCTGGAACTGGGCTTACATTAAATCAATTGATTGATGCATTCATATCTGACCCGAAAGAAGCAAAAAGACTTAAAGCATATATCATTGAAGAAGCGCAAAATGGTGAACGAGAGGAAGTGGCAGGCAAATAATGGAAACAATCAAGAAAATTAAGCCGATTGAATGTCCAAACTGCGGAGCGCCTCTTAGATCTGAAAATTGTGAATATTGTGGATCGCATATTGATCTGGGAACAAATTTGCAAATAGAATTAGAGATTGAGAGACTTAGAAAAAAGATAGCCTATGAACAATGTCTGTTGGCTCAAGCTTCACAAAGTAATCAAATCTCTGCAATTTTATATGCAAATAATGGTCCATACATATTTATTTAGAAAGAAAAATATTATGAAGAAAGTTATTGCGATTATTCTTGTTCTTGCTATGATATTTGCACTTTCTGCCTGTGGTTATAATAAGCAGATCATTGACCTTGACTACAAATTTAATTATGCAATTATATTTCTTCCAGATGGGACCACTATTGAAGGAAAAGTTTCTTCGTGGAATGACTATGATCAAAGTGATATGATCCAGGTAAAAATTGATGGGATCACTTATCTAACGCATTCTAGTAATGTAATTCTGGAAATGAGGTGATATTTTTTGACCTGTTGCAATCAAAATGATCATCGTGTAGAAGAATTTCTTATGTCACAAACGTTCAAGGATAACATATACGTTGAATTGACGCATAGACATCTTATTTCCGATGGCTATCAATGGAAGATGTTTTGCAAACCAAATTACGAACGAAATGCCTTTGTTCTCTCCATTTATATTGCTAAGCAAACTAAGATTGAAGTGGATTTGGAATTTGCGGCAATAAATGAAATATTTACTATGCCCGCTAGTGATTTTGAACTTAGGAATTATGTTTATGGAAAAGTTCTAAAAGAACTTGATGCCGCCCGTCATAATGAGGATCTCTACAATCAAATAATAAAGAACAGCAAATACGGGTATCATGATGACGCAGTTGACGCTGCTAGATATTTTTATGAAATTGTTAATAATATTAAGGAGGAAAATAAAATGGCTAAGACTCAGAACGAAATTGAATTCGAGAATTTTGCTAAGGAAAGACAGGCTCAGGCAGAGGCTTCGCTTCAGGCTTACAAGACTAAGGTCGAGAATGAAATTGAGGCGAAGCGCCAGGAGTATCTGGAAGCGGATAAGAAGGACAGCGCTTATCAGGCTGCTAATCAGTATAGATATTTTTATGATGGCCTGATTGCTGCGGGCTTTAATGAAAATCAGGCGATGGCTATTCTTCTGGAAAAGTGCGAGGTTACTAGACTTAATATGAAGGGATGATATTTAATGGAAATCCGATGTGCTAGATGTGGTAAGAAGCTTGGGGAAAAGCATTATATGATTCAGACTTTTGTCTATCTTGGATCTCAAAGTCCTAGACGTGATATTTGTAAGAATTGTTATGATGCTTTTATCAATTTTATGGCTCTTGGATACAATGTGAACTTCGATGGAGGAATGCGATAATGCAGACAATGTTTGATATTGGCGATGAAATCGAGTTTACTATTCGTGCAAAAGTCAAACGGTATAGCATCGAGAAAAGTGGTGATTGCTATGTCGTAGAACTTACCAATATAAAAGGAGACAATTCTATATATGTTGATACCAACATCCTTAAGGCTTGCCACGCTCGCAAAATCGAAAAAGATATTTCAGATTTCGCTGATCCTTTAAGAAATGAGGGATATTAATGCCGCCTCTTATGCTTTATGAACTCTTTAAGCAGCACTTCCCCTGGTTAGTTCCCCATGTTGTAAAATACAAGGGTGACCGTAAGACTGGGGGAATTACTTTATATTTGGATTCTAATGAAGTACTTCAGTTTAGTCAGGATCCGGATAATAAAAAAGGATGGATTTTGAAAGGAGTGAATGACGATAGACCCTAAAGAAATGATCAATGGAGTCTTGAATGCTATTGGCTCTATGGCAGAAATCAATTTTGTATATTACCAGGCAAATCTAAAAGCGGGTTTTAGCCAAAATGAGGCATTTGAACTTACTCAGTCTTTTGCACGAGAAATTGTAAGAATAGCTTTTATGCCTAAGGAGAAAAACGATGATTAATAAAGAAGTAAATTTTCAGTATTATTGCCCTCGTTGTTTATATTCTGAAGTCAAGGAAACGGACATGCCTTGCGATGAGTGTCTCGAATCTGGAGGTAATGAGGATTCCCATAAGCCCATCAATTTTAAGGAAAAGAAATGATATTTGGAATTAGGGAGGAACGAGATATGCTCTTTTATCTCTGTGATGGTAAAAAAGATTGTGCAAAAGCTCCTGGATGTCATTTAAATGGCGGAGACTGCAAACATTGTATAGATCCTGACCATGCCAAAAATGGAGCTATTACGGATGATCCTTTTAACCATCGTGATCGATTCGAGCCTGAGAATTTTGATATCGGCCATGGAAAAATCGTAACATATTTCTGGGAGTTTGATCCGGAAGAAATTAGCAAACTAAATAGTCATGAGGAGGAACCGGAAATTGGAGAGAATGATATTTGACATAGGAATTGGCGAGCATCACTATAATCTTCAGGCTGGCCAGAGATTTTACCATAATAATTTTAGCACTAGACACGGTCATTGTCTTCCGGATTATTTGGTGATTCGAAGACTTAGAAAGCATGAAAATGGCTATTATATTGAAGCTGAATATGAAAATCATGCTATTTATACAAAAGAAAGATTGCTTTCTGCTGAAATTATTCTTCCGGTCTCTTCTCTGAATCCTGAATGCAAAAACCCTGAGTGGATATTTGTCGATTGAAAGGACTGACATAATGAATCTGAATGTCGTTAAGAATACTATGATCAAGCATGGGCCTTCTATTCTAACAGGTGTGGCTATGATTGGAGTAGCAGTTACTGGATATTTGGTGCATCGAGCTGATCGAAAGCTGATTGGCGATGTGGCCGAAAAGATCCTGTTCGAAGAAGATACCGAAAAGCCTATTGGTGATACGGTTAAAGAAGTCACTAAAGAACAGTGGAAAAATTATATTCCTGCAGCCGCCTCAGGTATTCTGACAATGGGCTGCATTTTTGGTGCAAATCATTGGCATCTGTCTAAGGAAGGAGCTCTTGCCGCAGCCGCTCTGATGTATAAAGCAAATGCTGAAGATCTGGAAAAGAAACTCCGAGAAGAATTCGGAAATGATAAAGTCGATGAAGTAAAACAGAAGATCCGAGAAGCTAAAGAAGATAAGGAACGACCGCCTTGGGAAGAAAAACCCGAAAAAAAGATGAAAGTCTGGGATCCGTATACAAAGCAGTATCTCAACATCTCTCAGACTGATATTTTGTGGGCTGAAAATACAGTAAACCGATGGCTATTTAACTCTGAGGCAGTCGAGTACAATTCGCTGATTAATCTTTTAGGCGGTAAGGCAAATAAATCAATAGGCGAACATTTTGGATGGTTTATTGATGACACTTTCTGCTGGAATTCAAGTTATATTCGCGGTGGAGGATCTATTCAGATCTGTATTGATATGGTCGAGGATCGTCTTACTTTGTGCTATCCGATTGAGCCATATGATTTCTCAGAGAGTTTGTAAAATATGGTTAACGTCGAACTTGTTTTAGCAAGATATTGCGCGTCCAATTCTGGAACCGCAATCACCGCATATAATCCTCAGATTGAACGGATAATGGTTCCAATCGTAGACTCAAGATTAGACACGCTATTAGCCAATGGATACCATCTAATGTCAATTAATCTTGATACTCAAAAATATACAAATGTGAATTAGAAAGGATTGATATTTATGAGAAAAAATCCCGGGAGGAAAGAACGCCGAAACCTTATTAAGCGCAACCGTACGATGAAGTCCGATAAGAAGCAGGCAATCAACGAGCGGAAAATGCTCTGGTTGTCTAAAGGTCGTTCGCAAGAAAAACAGTCTGCTTAATGAAGAGATTCGAGAAATCGGGTCTCTTTATATTTTTGAAAGGAGAATTTCTTAAATGACTATTAGCACTTGGATCCTATTTATTTTCCTTGCACTTTGTGTTCTAGGCTTGGGTATTTTTGTATTCTGCCTATTTGTGGATGATGACAAGCCTGTTGTCGGAGCGATTTGCCTCGTAGTGTCTTTTGCTTTAATTGCTGGAATTTACGGCGCGTGTCGTTGGTATCATACCAGCACAGCAACCGGAATCCGAGCACTGACAGATCAAAAAGCAGAATTGGCGAATGGACTTAATCGGCATATTACTATTTATACAGCAGATGGAAATGTGATCGCCGAATACGAAGGAAAAATTGATCTGGAAGATAATCAGGGCGGATACGTGCTATTTGATTACGAAGGAAAACGTTATACCTACTATAATTGTTTTGTGGAATCTATTGCCGAGATTGGAGGATAAAAATGGCAAAGTGTTATCGATGTGACTCATGCGGAGTTGTGACAATTCTTAGGGATCCTATTGACTTGGATTTCCCGGAGTATGATGAACCGGCTATGGTCGTCTACACCAAAAAGAAAAACTATGATATTTGTCCGAATTGCGCTCCGCGAATCATGAATGCTATTGAAAGGAAGAATGTAGCAGATGAATTTCTCAAAAATTAAGAACGGAATGCGAATTATATCTAAGTTCGCATCTCAACACTCTCCCACGATTCTGACGGTTATCGGCGTCGGTCTGATGATCGGTGGAGTTGTGGTGACTATTGTAGAAGCTCCGAAGGCTAAGAGTGATCTTGATATTCTCGAAATGGATGAAGAACTTAGTCATAAGGAGTATCTGAAGGAAAAGACCAGTATTATTGCTCGGCATTATTGGAAGACGGCTACTATGACTCTTGGCGGAGCGGGAATTATATTCTGGGGTCATAAGATTAGTCTTGGAAGAACTGCTGCGGCTTTGGCGGCATACAGTATATCTGAAGACAAACTCCGAAAACTTGAGGACAAAATTATTGAAATAGATGGTGAAAAGCATCTTCGGAAGGTTAAGGACGAAATTAATAAAGAAAAGATCTTAAATACTCCTCCTTTGGCTGAAGAAAAAGTCATTCATACCGGCAAAGGTGATATTTTGTTTATGGACTCGATCACCGGCCAGAAGTTCCGAAGTAGTTATGAAGCAGTAAGACGAGCCATTAATACCCTTAATGCTGATATGTTGTCCAATATCGACATGACGGTCTCTTTAAATACTTGGCTTGGATATTTAGGATGCGATTCTGTCGATATTGGAGAAAAGCTCGGATGGCGATTTGAAAAGATTGGCGACAATATTGGAGTTGACTTTTCTGTTGTAGATAAGCCAAATGAGGAAATTTATAATCTCATTACTTATGATGTGACTCCGATTTGGGATTATAACGTCTATTAAATCGCAAAAAATACAGTTCCTATAATAGAACAGTATGTTCTACAAATTATATTTTGGAGGTAAATAACCAATGGCGAAGATCATTAAAATGAAGAAAAAGGTTGAACTCACGGAAGAGCAGAAGCTCGAGCGCAAAGCAAAAGTCAAGAAGATTCTGATCAATGCCGCCGAAACCATCGCCTGTGCTGCTGCAGGGGCATTACTGGTGATCGGTAGCCTGGCTGTGATCGGATCTAAGGACGAGACCAAGCCCGAGACCGTCGATGCTGAGTTCACTGACCTGGATGAAACTTCTACGGAAGACTCGTCGGAAGAACCCACCGAAAACTGAAGAACAAACTGGAGGCTAAGAGGCTGTGATATTTATCATGGCCTCTTATTTTTTTTTTTGAAGGTACCTGTTGAAAGGAGCTTCGTCTAAAATACAGTTTCTATAATGGACTCTATTATATTTCTTGAAAGGAGACAAATCAGATGGATGGAATGAAAATTCTTCGAGCCGGCACAAAAATGGTTGCGTCAGATAGTGTTCGTATTATGATCGGCGGTGTCGTAGCAGCAGTCATGCCTAAGCAGATCAGTATCGTTTATAAGGCGGTAACGGCTGTAGGAAGTTGTATTATTGCAGGATTCGTCGGAGAGAAAATTGAAGACTATGTTGATCGTAAAATCGATGAATATGTGGAAGTCGTCGAAGAAGTTAAGGATGAAATCCAGAAAAATGTTGATATTTTAAAAGAAAAAGTAAAGGAGGATGGAGTTGAGGCTTAAACAGCCTCTTCTCTTTTTGCCATGGAAATTAATGATTTTGAACCTAATTCCCATAAGTATAACGAGCAAAAGGCTTTAGAAGCCGAAAGACCCAAAATTGAAGCCGTTGCCACAGGCACTACATCTAAACGAAAGCGAAGTTTGTTCAGACGATTCGCCGATACCTTTTTCACAGAAGATGTTGGAGATGTGAAAACTTATATTCTTTATGATGTTGTTATTCCGGCGATTAAAGAGAATGTTGCGGACATTATTAACTCCGCAGTAAGTATGATATTCTTTGGAGAAGCCTCTAGACGTCCTAGGAAGCCTTCAGGAGGCATTACAGGCTCTAAAATCAATTACGGAGGGTATTTTAACTCCGGAGAACGAAAAGAGCGTATGCCTGCTTATAATCGCTCTAGAATAGCCCATAATTTTGAAGATGTAGTATTTGATAACCGTGCCGATGCCGAATCGGTTCTAGACGGCATGATTGAAATTTTAAATTCAGAATACAGGCAAGTTAGTGTAGCAGATTTTTATGATCTTGCTGGTATTAGCACTAGCTTCACAGATAATAAATACGGATGGACTGATCTGCGAGGAGCTCGCGTAGTTGGTTCTCCGTCCAGAGGTTATATTATTGAATTGCCTCGTTGTGTAACTCTTGAATAATTATATTTAATGAAAGGAACATGATTACAATGAGTATTAATTTTGACATTGTTAAGACCACCGGTATGAAGACGGTTATGAAACTTCGTAAGATTTCTCCCGAACTGGCTCTGGGAGCGGGTATTGCATGCGGTATTGGTGCGATCGTGGCTGGTTGTCTCGCCAGTCGTAAGGTAGATGCACTGGTTGAGGAGACACAGAATGATCTGGATATTCTCCAGGATGAAATTGAGGCTGGGCATATTCTTGAGCCTAAGAAAGTAACGTTTAGAGTTTATTCTAAGACTGCTTGGGAGTTTACTAAGTTGTATGCTCCGACTATTGGCCTCACAATGGCCTCTGTAGGCTTTATTCTGGCTTCTCATGGCGTTTTAAAGAAAAGATATATGGGGACACTTGCCGCATATCATGGCCTTGATGAGGCGTTTAAAGCTTATAGAAAGCGTGTTGCAGCGAGTGTAGGCGAAGAGGCCGAACGTATTATTATGGCCGGTGGTCATACCGAGAAGAATATTAAAATTGAAAATGATGATGGCACTGTAGAAACAAAGAAGACTAACTCTGTTGTTCTTGGTGATAATACAAAAAAGTCTCCGTATGAATTTGATTTCAATAAGCACACTTCTATGTTATGGGATCCCAACCCCGATCATAGTGAAATTGCCCTCCGTAATGTTCAGAACTGGGCAAATGATCTTCTTAATTCTCGTGGCCATATTTTCCTTAATGAAGTTCTTGATGCTCTTGGCATGCAGAGAACTCCCGCCGGTGCCGTTTGTGGCTGGGTTAAAGGATGCGGAGACGACTATGTAGATTTTGGATATTGGGACACATTTTATCGCGATTATCAGCTCGATAGCGACCTTTGCAGAAAGAATATTCATTTGAATTTTAATTGTGATGGGGTTATTTGGGATATGATTTGAAGTTTTGGCCTGGATTCTATAGGGAGTGGAACTAGGCAAGACGAATTTGATTTCCCAAATGGATACAAACCCATAAAATGTTTACCGATAAGATAGGAGTAATATGAATGTCTAAGGTATTATATTTTCTTGGAGGGGTGGCTGTTGGCTGTGCAGTCACCTACTTCATTGTTAGCAAGCAAGCAGAAAAGCGAATTGAAGAGGAAGTAGCGGCTTTTAAGGAGCAATATTCAGCTAAAGCGGTTCATATATCTCAAAATCAGCCTTTTGCCAATCCTAAGGATGTTGTGGACGAACTTAATCAAAGAAAAGCCAACATGATTTCTTATGATAAAATTTCAAAAGGAGAAGGCTATAATCATAATCTTTTCACCAATCCGCCCAACCCAAAAGATATTCATAATGGCATTGATGAAGGCGAAGATTTTGAAGAAGAGTATGAAAAAACAATAGACACTACTCCTCCTAAAGAAGGTCTTTCAGATCCTTATACGATTTCCCCTGATCAGTTTGTAAATGAGCAGCCATTTTTTGATAAGATCACTTTAGAATATTATGATGATGGCATTCTTTGTGAAGAAATATCTGATGAAATTATTGATGATATTTCCGGCACAATCGGAATGGAATCATTAAATAAATTTGGGGAATATGAGGAAGATGTAGTCTATATTCGTAATGAAAGAGTAAGTACAGATTACGAAGTTATTCGGCAGCATAGACCGTTTGCCATAATCCCCGAGGATGATTCTTGACATATTTAGAATGGCTCTCAGCAATGGTTATTTCTGATGAGTCGCTTCGTGATTCTTATCAAAAAGTATTAGAAGAATTATATTTAAAGCCATTCAGATGGATTATTCCTACAGACATAAATCGGGCTGAAGATGGCGAAGTTCTAAGAGATATTTATAGAGACGAAATGGGGCTGCCAGCAAGTGCTAGTGGCCCCTGTTCAGTTTTAGAAATGATGGCTGCATTAGCATTACGATGTGAGAATGAGTTAATGTATGATCCTGATGAAGGTAACCGAATTGATATTTGGTTCTGGGATATGTTTGAAAATTTAGGTCTGGATCGTCTGGATGATTGGCATTTTGACTCCGTGGAATTTGATAAAATTATGGATCGTTTTTTAGATCGTAAGTACGATAAAGACGGTTATGGTGGCTTATTTTTTATAGAAGGCTTCGGACGAGATATGCGAAAAATCGAAATTTGGTATCAATTGAACTATTTTTTAAGAAGTAAATATTTGTGGTGAATTGTTGCAAAATTGGGACGATTTGAGAAAAAAATTGGTAATTTTTGGTTTCTGTGACAGAAATGACACTTTTTTTTCCACCCTATACGCGCAGAAAAATTAATTTATATATAAAAGGTAGGCAAAAAAAGTGTAAAAAGTGTCATCGCATATATTTTAAGGCAAATCGTCTAGAAAGGAGGTTGACATGTGGATTTTCTAAAAATCACATGGAGAAACCCTAAAAAAGGTGGACCCGTCGAAATCTATCCGGTATTTGTTGCTAAGGCATCAAAAGACTTGATGATACGTGGCGGAGATTTTTACGCTATATGGGATGATCGTGTAGGATTATGGTCTAAGTCTCAAGATGATGTTGTGGACTTAATTGATCGAGAGCTTGACAGGTATAAAGAAAATAATCCTTCATTGAGTGATGCCCGGGTTTTATATTTGTGGAATGGCGATACTGGAATGATCGACAAATGGCATAAGTATTGCCAGAAGCAAATGAGAGATAACTTTCATAATCTTGATGAGAAATTGATATTTGCAAATAGTCCGATTTGTAGAGAAGATTATGCTTCTAAAAGACTTCCGTATGCTCTCGAAGAAGGAGACATCAGTGCTTGGGATGAACTCGTAGGAACATTATATTCTCCTCCGGAAAGACATAAGATTGAATGGACTATAGGTTCAATAGTTGCAGGCGAGTCAAAAGATATTCAGAAGTTTCTTGTCTTTTATGGATCTGCAGGAACTGGCAAGTCAACAATACTAAACATCATTCAGAAATTGTTTGAAGGATATTATACCGTATTTGATGCGAAGGCTCTTGGATCTGCGACAGATGCATTTGCATTAGAGCCATTTAAGAATAATCCTTTGGTCGCAATTCAGCATGATGGAGATCTTAGTAGAATTGAGGACAATACTCGACTCAATAGTTTGGTTTCTCATGAAGTGATGACAGTTAATGAGAAGTACTCAAAATTATATTCTACTCGTTTTAATTCTATACTGCTTATGGGAACAAATAAGCCTGTTAAAATCACAGATAGCAAGTCTGGAATAATAAGAAGACTTATTGATGTGAGTCCTACAGAAAAGAAGTTTAGCTTAAAAAAGTATAATCAATTAATTAAGCAGATAAACTTTGAACTCGGAGCAATTGCTTATCATTGCCAACAGGTTTATGAAGAGGATAAGGAATATTATGAAAATTATATTCCTAAAAGTATGCTTGGGGCAACTAATGATTTCTATAACTTTATGGAAGAAAATCTGTTCGATTTTCGTAAAGAAGACGGAGTTACTCTTCAGCAAGCTTGGACTCTTTATAAGGAATATTGCGATGAAGCAAAAGTTCCATATCCATATAGTAAACGGGTATTCAAAGAAGAACTGAAAAATTATTTTAGGCATTTCGATGAAAGGACAAAAGATAATAATGGTGTTCAAGTTCGGAATTATTATAGTGGACTTAAGTTAAGTAAATTTGGATTGGAGGAAGAGAATGAAATACCAGATGGATATTCCGGACCATCCGAAGGCTCTAATGAGACTGGATTGCTTCACAATAGCAGAAGTTGGCTTGAGCTTGAGCAACAGGAGTCAATATTTGATGCTGAGATGGCTTCGTGCCCAGCGCAATATGCTGATGAGGTATCCGGCGCTCCTAAGAAAAAATGGGAAAGCACAAGCAGCATTTTATCGGATTTGGACACTCATAGACTCCATTATGTTAGAGTCCCTAATAAGCACATTGTCATAGACTTTGATTTAAAAGATGAAAGTGGTGAAAAGTCATTAGAGAAAAATATAGCCGCTGCAGAAAAGTTCCCTCCTACTTATGCAGAATTAAGCAAAAGCGGAAATGGGATCCATCTCCATTATATTTACACCGGTGGAGATTCTTCAAAACTAAGCCGTATTTACGAGGATGGAATCGAAGTAAAAGTATTTACGGGGAAGTCATCTCTCAGAAGACTTTTGACAAAATGCAATTCCTTACCGATAGCGAAGCTCAACTCCGGTTTGCCTTTGAAGGGAGAAGATAAAATGGTAAACTTTGAGGCTATCAAGAATGAGAAAGCTTTGCGCACAATGATTCGTAGAAGTTTAAACAAAGAATATGAACCTTGTGCAACAAAGCCCAGTTGTGACTTTATATTTAAGATTCTCGAAGATGCATATAAGAGCGGACTGCATTATGATGTAACAGATATGAGACCCGCAATTTTAGCATTTGCCGCAAAAAGTTCTCACAATGCGGAGTATTGCATTAAATTAGTTAATAAGATGCAGTTTAAATCTGACGAACCTTCGGAAGATATTTCTTCAGAAGAAGCTCTTGTCTTTTATGATGTTGAAGTATTTCCTAATCTATTTCTTGTGAACTGGAAGAAAGCTGGAGAAGGAGTACCGGTGGTTCGTATGATAAACCCCACTCCAAACGAAATAGAAGATATTCTCAAATTTAAACTTGTTGGATTTAATTGCAGAAGATATGACAATCATATTCTTTATGCAAGGATTCTTGGATATTCTAATGAACAGCTTTATGAGCTTTCTCAAAGAATTATTGCTGGAAGTCCTAATTCAATGTTTGCAGAAGCATATAATCTGTCTTATACAGATGTGTATGACTTTTGCAGCACTAAACAAAGTTTAAAGAAGTGGGAGATTGAACTTGATATTCATCACCAAGAACTTGGACTGCCCTGGGATCAGCCAGTTCCAGAAGAATTATGGACAAAAGTCGCAGAGTACTGTGACAACGATGTTATTGCAACTGAAGCTGTCTTTAACGCTAGAAAACAAGATTTCATCGCAAGAGAGATCTTGGCGGACATTTCCGGTTTAAGCGTTAATTCCACTACTAATCAGCATACTACTAGAATTATATTTGGCGCAGATAAGAAGCCACAGTCGCAATTTGTATACACCGATTTAAGTGAGATATTTCCTGGTTATAAATTTGACCATGGAGTAAGTACTTATCGAGGAGAAGAAACTGGTGAGGGTGGTTATGTATATTCTGAGCCGGGCATGTATGAAAATGTAGCATTGCTTGATATTGCTAGTATGCATCCAACATCCATTGAGTGCTTGAATTTGTTTGGTCCATATACAAAGAATTTTAGCGATATTAAGCAAGCTCGAATTTATATTAAGCATAAGGACTTTGAAGCGGCAGGTAAAATGTTTGGCGGAAAGCTTGCTAAGTATCTTACAAGTAGTGAACAAGCAAAAGCATTATCTTATGCTCTTAAGATTGCTATTAATAGTGTGTATGGATTGACGTCTGCTAATTTTGAGAATCCATTTAGAGATCCTCGAAATAAAGATAATATTGTGGCAAAGCGAGGAGCTTTGTTTATGATCAATCTCAAGCATGAGGTTCAGGCACACGGATTTACAGTAGCGCATATTAAGACTGATAGTATCAAGATTCCTAATGCAACACCGGAGATAATTCAGTTTGTTATGGACTATGGCAAGCAATATGGTTATACATTTGAGCATGAAGCTACATATGAAAAAATGTGTCTAGTTAATGATGCTGTTTATATTGCTAAGTATAAAGGTGGCGAACATGATGGAGAATGGACTGCGACTGGTACGCAATTTCAGGTCCCTTATGTGTTCAAGACTTTATTTAGTAAAGAGCCTATTGAGTTTAGAGATCTTTGCGAGACAAAGACTGTCACATCTGCATTATATTTGGATATGAATGAGAATTTGCCCGAAGGTGAGCATGATTATCATTTTGTTGGCAAAGCTGGTTCATTCTGTCCTATTAAGCCTGGTTGTGGCGGCGGTCTTCTTATGCGAGAAAAAGATGGTAAGTATAATGCGGCTACGGGCACAAAAGGATATCGTTGGCTAGAATCTGAAATGGTCAGAATTTTAGAAAAAGAAAAAGATATTGATCGTCGTTATTATGCGGCGATGGTGGATGATGCAATTGCTTCCATCTCTGAATATGGGGATTTCGAAGCGTTTGCATCTTAATTTATATTTTGAAAGGAGCTATTAATAATGGCTAAAGAAAGAATTCCTAATATTTCGGTTGAAAACGCAAGAATTATATTTAGAAATTTTGCTGGAAAAGAAAGTAAGTTTAATCCGCAAGGAAAAAGGAATTTCTGTTTGCTTATTGATGAGGAGCAGGCTAAAAATCTTAAGGATGATGGTTGGAATGTAAAGTATCTTAATCCTAGAGATCCGGATGATCCTCCTCAGCCTTATATTCAGGTGGCAGTTGCATTTGAAAACTATCCTCCTAATATATTCCTTATTTCTGGAGGAAAGAAAACTCGACTTGATGAAGATAGTGTTTCGGTTCTCGACTATGCCGAAATTGAAAATGTTGATCTGATTATTAATCCTTCGCATTGGGAAGTCAGTGGAAAAAGTGGTATTAAAGCATATTTAAAAAATATGTATGTCACCATTGTTGAAAACGAGTTTGAAAAGAAATATAGAGATCTTGAAGAAGATAACGAGTATCCGTTTTAAACAAACTATAAAAGTATTTAGGGGCTGTCTATTATGATGGCCCCTATTTATATTTTGAGGATGTGAATTAATAGTGTCTGTTTCTTTATTTGAATATCAAGAAGAAGCAATGAACCGATTAACAAGTGGCTGCATATTATGCGGAGGAGTTGGTTCCGGAAAATCGAGAACGGCAATTGCTTATTATTTTTGCAAAGAATGCGATGGAGAATTGCATGGAACTAAATTAGGGCTAGAGTCGGATTATATTCCGATGAAAAATCCTAAAGATCTCTACATTATTACAACCGCTAGAAAAAGAGATACTAAAGAATGGGAAAAAGAATTACTTCCTTTCTTGATATCTGCAAATGAAGATTCGCTTTATTATGAAGATATGGAATTACATATTGATTCATGGAACAACATCAAAAAATATGTAGATGTAAAAAATGCTTTCTTTATATTTGATGAGCAACGTGTCGTTGGCTATGGAACATGGACTAAATCTTTTCTAAAGATTGCATATAATAATCATTGGATATTATTGAGTGCAACTCCTGGTGATACTTGGATGGATTATATGCCCGTATTTATCGCTAATGGTTTTTATAAGAATAAATCAGATTTTATTAATCGACATGTTGTTTATAAAAGGTTTGCAAAGTTTCCTCAAGTTGAAAGATATTTGGACCAAACGAGATTAATTAAACAACGAGATACTATTTTAGTTACTATGGATTATAAGAAACCAACTGTTTCTCATCATTTAAACATTGAAGTTGGATATGATAAAACAAAATACAAAGATATTATGGCTCGTCGATGGAACATATTTGAGGATATGCCCATTTCTAATGCGGCTGAACTTTGTTATGTCGCTAGAGAAGTAATTAATTCAGACCCAACAAGAAGAGAAGCAGTAATAGAATTGCAAAAACTTCATCCAAGAATAATTATATTTTACAATTACAATTATGAGCGAGACATTTTGCGTTCTATAGATTTTGGTCCGAATGTTAAAAGAGCAGAATGGAATGGCGATAAACACGAACCAATACCTGATTCCGAAGAATGGGTTTACTTGGTTCAATATTTTGCTGGAGCTGAAGGTTGGAATTGTATAGAAACAGATACAATTA
>Ga0310694_10000404_pt1 | contig 58122 bp, 65 predicted proteins | sample 174DNAGHGhighgp2_FD_203884 | JGI IMG/M metagenome (GOLD analysis project Ga0310694, IMG submission 203884) | Sheep rumen microbial communities from Palmerston North, Manawatu-Wanganui, New Zealand - 1742 DNA GHGhigh gp2 (v2) (version 2) | ecosystem: Host-associated > Mammals > Digestive system... | reverse complement strand
ACAGCAAATAAGTGTGCTTGTAATCGGCCACGTTGTACGGCACGGGCGACCCGTTCACCAGAAAGATGTTGCGCGCGCCGGCGAAATCCAGGATGCCGCGGACATTCCGGGGATGCAGCCGGCCAATCTCGTCCATCACGCAGTGGATGCGGAAATCCGAAAACCGCCCGCTCACCCGCTCCTTGAACACATTGATAAGCATAATGTTCACCATCGCCTTCACCAGAACATCCGTGCCGTCGGAGCCCACGGACGATATTTTCTCCACCCAGCCGGTGTCGTTGTCGTTTTCCGTGATGCGGAACTGCAGTTGGAAGGTGTCGCTCAGGGTGAGCCGGCTGCGGGCGGCATCCTCCCCCACCAGCAGTTTCATCAGCGAAAGCAGATGCCCGACGGCCGCACCGTTCACCCGGTCGTGCGCATTGCCGGAAAAGAGGTTTATGCCTTCCAGCTCAAAGCCGTGTTCATCGGCAAATTCCTTGATTTGCGAGAGCAGGACGACCATTTTGTCGGCCGATGGAACTGTTCGGAGTTCGATGCTTTTGACCGCGCCGATGAAGTTCTTTTCCCGGAAGTCGAAGTTGATAGCCTTGATGATGCCGGCGATTTCCGAGGAATTGCGGGAGACTTCGTCCATCTCGTGGGAGATGCGTAACAGCAAGTCTGTATAGTGCCCGCTGGTGCGGCTGCGGAATTCCTCAATCTTGTCACTGTCAATGAATTCGGCCAGTGAAGCAGCGAAGTTCCGGTAATCCTCGTCCGTGTGGTTATCCGTCTTGAATCCAAAGATGTTGCCGGGGCTGAAATTGCCGGTAAAACTGTTGACGCTCTGGGAAAAGGCCTGTTCAGTATTCCGCTTTTCACCCAGTAACCGATGAATGAGGTCTATGAGTTGACGGCAGGTTTTGTCGGTCTTTTGCTCACGGCCGTCCGGCAGCAACGGCAGGGCATTGATCTGCTCAAAGTAGTCGGCCTCCTGAAGGCCTTCCCGGAGGGCTTTCAGCTGATCCCTTATGCCCGAGAGCGCCTCATTCAAGCGCCCGACGACATCCTCCTCTTTCTTTCTCCTAAGCCCATAACGCTCTGAAAGCGAGTCCTTTTTCCCTTCGATTTCCTTTTTCCGGGAGAGGAAGACATCCCGCTTGTCCAAAAATTCCGCCTTGTCCTTCCGGTAGTTGTATAGGATTTCTTTATTGTTGCCGATGCACTCCAGCCGGATGGTGAGCTCCCGGATTTCCGTTTCACATTTCTCCAGTGCCTTCGTATCCGCCCCCTGACCCGCCAGCTCTCGGGAACGCTCCTTGGCAAGCACCTCCAGCGACTGCTGCAAAGCCGATTCCTTCCCGGCAATCTCCTTTACAACGGAAGCAACGGCAGCATCGTACTGCTGTCTCAAGGATTTTCTCCTCTTGGCATCGTTATCTTCCGAACGCTTGCGTTCTGCCGCCTTTTCTCCCTGTAGTCTTGTTCGCTGCTCAGCTGTCAGCACTTTCTGCGCCCGCAAATCCTCCAACTGCTGTTTGTATCGGTCCCTGGCGGCCGCCCGCTCCCCCAGCGTTTTTTGTTCATAGGCCGATATCTGCTTTTGCACGCCCTCGATTTTGGTAGGGAGCATCAGATTGGCCGTCTGCAGTTGGGCCAGCTGCTCCTTAAGGTCTTTGATGCGGGCATTGTGCTTTTTCCGAAAGGCGGAAAGTTCGGATTCTTTCTCGGCCAGCAGCCTTTCCTGTTCGGCCACTTGCTTCTGGCGCTCCTTTTCCAGCTTCTGCTTTTCTTCCATCAGCTGCTCCGGAGTACGGACCCGCGTCCTGAGGCCGCTCAGGTCGATATCGACGCCATAAAGGGAATCCCCCTTCCCCTCCGACGGCCATAAGTTCTTGGCATAGAGCACGGTACGCTCATCGGCCACCTTGCCTATGTTATTGGTCCAGTCCGGCTTGTTCTGGCTGAGCCACTGCAACAACGAGCCGTCCATGGAAGAGAGCAGTTCGTCTATGCCTGCAACTTGCGATGAAAGATCCGCAATTCGGTTCCGGACGGACTCCAGTTTGTCGTCATAGTCCCTCACCAGCGTTGCCTGCAGCATCTGTGCCTCTTTTGTGGCCGCGTCGATACGGGCCTGCATCTCTTTCTCGGATGCTTTCAGCGCACGGTCTTCGCCATTCAGTTTACTCAACTCTGCCCTGGCAGCCTCTATTTCGGAGGCATAAGGTGCCAGCATCCCGGCCAGTGCCAGCTGTTTGTCCGCTTCGCTGATGCGCTCGGAAAGGTCTTCCAGCTGCCCGCTCACCGTTTCTTCCCTTTCCCGGAAGGCCTCCTCGATGAAGCCGAGTTCCGTCCGGAGGGACTCCGCCACCTTCCGCATCTGTTCATTATACGTCTCCCCAATTTCCGCCTTCCGCCCTTCCATGGCGGCCTTCCAGGCATCGAAGCCCACCTGCTGTTCACGTTCCAAAGCGGCATATTTGGTCGATATATCGGCATACTCACGCGTGAGCCGTTCCCTTAACGCCCGGACCGATTCCAACTGGGCCTTCAGTGCCGTCTCCCGGCCATCTTCCTCGATAAGTTCCTGAATTTTAAGCTGTTCGTATTGCTTCTTAAGCTCAGGAATCCGATCCAGTTTATCCTTAACTGCACCATATTCCTGATTCAGCACAGAGAGTTCGTGATTGAACTTATTCTGTAACTCGTAGAGTTTCTCCTTGTGCTTATTCAGCTCGATTTCCTTATCCTCGGCCTGCTTCTCCAGCAGCGGGATATGTTCCTGGGCATATCTGCGGGCATAGCGGAGTTCCAACAGGGCGCTGGTCAGTTCATCGTCCAGATACAGCAGGCGCCTGTACTGCTCAATCACTTTCTCCCCCAGCCGTCGCACGGTCACCTCTCCCTGCCTGTTCTTCTGGAACCAGGCCTGGATGTCGTTGTATTCCCGTTCAAAACCCGCCAGCTGGCTGCGGAAATACACCAGGTCGATGCCAGGTTCCTCGTCCCCCAGACTGCGGATGATGATGTCCTTGATGAAATCGGCATCTACCTTGGCGCCCAGGAACACGTTCTGCAGGGACCGTGGAATATTCTGATACTTGGCCGTTTCCATGATGCAGTAGCGAGCAAACTCTTTTCCCGCTACCCGCCGGTTGCCGTAAATGATGTCCCGGTACTCCTGGTATTCGTCCACGATACGGGTCATGGAGGCGGAGCCCAGCCTTCTCCGGATGACGGAAGGGTCTGCCGTCACATCCCCGTTCTCGTCAATGATCCACTCTTTCTGGAAGGGCGCATTGATAAAGCGGAATACCGAATGGGCATTGCGCCTGAAAACCAGCACGGTAAAGGACCCGAACTCGCTCTCTACCTCATAGATCAGGTAGGAGTTAGCCCCGGGCAGGTAGAAATCGTCAAAGGATTTCTTCTCCCGGCTGATGCCCAGTTTATTCTTCTCGGCCGTATAGAAAAACAGGATGGCCCGCAGCACGGTGCTCTTTCCAACGCCCTGCGTACCAATCAGATGCACGTTGCCGTCCAGCCGCACTTCCCCATACCGGATATTGGCACTGTTGATAAAAACAATCTTACTCAGCTGTCTCATGGGCCTCCTCCTCGCTGATGGTCAGCATTTCTACCAGGCCCTCCAGAAAATGGAAGGCCGATGTTACCTTATACTTTTGTTCAAACTCGTTCTCCAGCTCAATGAACCCCGCCTTCTCCATATCTTCCACCAGCATCTGCACGGCATCCCGGACGCTACGCGCGCTTTCATAGAGTTTCCGGGCCTTTTCCTTGAGCTCCACATCGGCCGATGCGGCCTGCGTGATGATGGAAGGGCTGAAACGCATGCCCGTGGAGAAGCCACCGTGGAAGGTCTTGATGAAATCCAGCCGGTCGATCCAAACACCCAGGCTCGTCAAGCGCCGGGTGAGCTCGGTCTTGGAGTCCTCGCGCGTAAAGTGGAAGTAGCCATTCCCGGCCTCCAGCAGGAAGCCAATTCCCTCATAATAAGCCTTATACTCATCAAAATGCTCCTCGATGAGGTCGTACAGCCTTCTGCTTTCCACCCTGGCGCTGTCCTGGCAGATGAAGCCGCCGCGGGACAGGATTTCAAATATTTCTTTGGTTTTAATCATCTTGGATATATCAAGGGATAGGAATAATCATTCATTTCTACATATTGATCCGTAATACGAAAGTCCTCATAATATTCGGCGGCCAGGCGGCAGAAAAGTGACAGTTTCTCAGAGAGAGGAAACTCTTTTCCTGTCGCTAAAAAAGACATCAAGTCCTGGGAACTTCCCAGAAAGGCATTGCGGATCTCATAGGTATTCATCGTATCCTGCACCAGGGTTCTCTGTACTGTTTCCTCGGCCGTGAGCGGCTCCGTCTCCACTTTCCGCTTGGCAACCGGGTGCTTGAGCGCCTTGTGCGCCTCCTTTAGGGCCGCCAAGCCATCGGACGAATTGGTGATAAGTTCCAGCGAGGGCAGGAAGTTATACCAGGGCCGCTTCTCCAGGAAGGCGGGCCGATGGGTCTGCAGACAGAATAGCACATCGGTGGACTGCTCCCACACCAGCTGGTCCTTGAGATACTTGATGCGTCGGATCTTTTCCACCAATTTCTGCTCGGCCTCAATCTTGTTCAGGTACTGGATAATCTGCCGGTCAAGCTCTAGAAGATTGTGATAAGACTCTGTAAGCGAAGTCTTTACCTCAGTCACCGTCTCTTTCAGTGGAGCATTCTCTATCACCTTCTCCGCCTCCTTGATGAGGAGGGCGATGTCGGCCCGCTTGCGGTCCAGAATCTCCAGGCGCTTGCGCTTGAGGGCATAATCCCGCTCGTTCTTGTAAGTGCTGTCGATGTTGCGCTTAAGGTCGATGACGTTCCGGTGCGTGGAGAGTGAGATGTTCCGGAGGATACGCAGGATTTCCCCCATATAGCGGAAACGCTGCGGGTCCGTGCCGGCCGTGAGCCAGAGCTCGATGTTCTCATTGAGCGCGTCGATGTGCTGCTTCACCGACTGGACATTGATTTCCTCATTCACCTCCAGCACTTCCTCGAAGAAACGCAGGTACGTTTCTTCCAGCACCAGGACGCCACCTTCCTCGGTTTTGCGGATGACGCCATGATCCAGGAGGAGGTTCAATCGGCGTTCGTCGCCCTCCAGGAAATGCTCCATTGCCTGCTCCGGACGCAGGGACGGGGCTTTCCTGCCGGTGAAGAGGAACTTGATCAGTTCCTTCTCCCGTGCAATCACCCGCAGCAGTGCGTCTATGTTTCTGAATGCGTTCATAATATCCCCTTTTTCTTCAGCCTGGACCTTATCGCGCCCTCGTTGCGGGAGAAGAGGGCGGCCAGTTCGCGGACAGAGGCGCCGGAGCGGTAGGTTTCCAGCAGCAGGCGGTCGTCCTCCGGACTCCACTTCGCGTAGGCGTTCCTATGCAGACGCTTCTGCCGGACCAAATAATTCTCCGGCGAAGCTTCGGCAGGGACCGGCACGTCCTGGGACGCTTCCGGCACCTCAAAGCAAGCCCAGCCGCGGAGCCAGAGCTGGGTGAACACATAATCCTTCGTCCACTGGTCCCTCGCCCCCGTAAAAGCCACGAACGGCACCCACGGGTAGTGCCTTCGCACCTCGCCCAGCCCGTCATAGACCCGCCGATAATCCTCCCGCCACGGTTCCATGCATTGTGCCTCGTCCACCACGAAGAGACCCACCTCGCGGCCGCGGAGCCAGGCCAGTGCCCGCGGCAGCCGCTCGGGCCGCACGTACAGCGTCCGGCCCTCCCTACGTTCCCTCAGCCGGGGCGAGACCACCACCTTCCACCCGCGCATGAGCAGTGCCGGCACCTGGAAGCACAGTTCCCGGTCCTCGCCCCTGGGCATCACCACCAGCGCATCCCGCCCTCGCATGATGTGCCGAATCACCTCCTCCTGCACGGGCGTCATGGCCCCCGGGCCGTACTCCCGCTTCCAAATATTCAGCACATCCAGCATACCAATATTTTTCTGGGGGCAAGTTAAGCATAGTTATCCGTTTCATCACAAAATGAAACGTTTAACTTACAATGCGCTCATTTTCAGATAGTTACAAGCGAAACCAAACGGATAATTGCAGCAAATTCGCACACCCCCATTCAGGACGCATTGATTCTGAACACTTTACAAGGATTATCCGTTTCAAACGGATTGTGCACAAGTGCGTCTTTGGATTTGTCGATTGTTTTTTTAAAACTGCAGCCAGTCAGATTTCTGTAAGTATCGCTTTCACTTTATACACACCTCCTTCATTTTTAATGATATAGGCACCTGCCCGCCAGGGGTCTAGTGCCGTCGCGAGCTTGCCCTTGATGCGCGAGACCGTGCTGTAAAACACCCGTTTGGACTCTCCACAAAGCGACTCCAATTTGGCCTCCCGGATGTCCGGATCATCGAAGCAGGACTCTTTGGCGTAAATGTCCTGCAGCTCCTTCCAGTGAAGTAGGATGTTATCGGCCGATATTCCCTCCGGGTGCGACAGGAATAGCCGATAGAGCGTGCGTTCCATGGGGTTCAGTCTCACCTGCGCCCCTTCGTCCGGTAGAATCACTTGTTTTTTACGCCAGCTCATTGCCACCCGGCCAGGGCCTGCCCCTTGCAACTCCTCCGCCAAGAGTTGCATCTGGCAAACCAGCCTTCGGGTATGAGTGAGCGACGCGTTCATTTTGGTCCTTTTATGCAAAGGTAAGCGCATCGCCCCGCGACCCCAAATTTTGGCAAGGCTTGCCAGAATTTGGAGGTTTGAGAAAATATGCTATATTAAGGCCCATGGCCGTCCCGCCCATCGAAAAGCACCCCTTTGAGCCCTTCCTCCCGGAGGGTGCACGCATCCTGTTCCTGGGCAGTTTCCCGCCGCAGGAACATAGGTGGTGCATGCCGTTTTACTACCCGAATTGGATTAACGACTTCTGGCGCATCATGGGGCTGATTCACTTCGGGAACAAAAACCACTTCTGCCTGGTTGGGGAAAAGCGCTTTGACGAGGCTTTGATTCGGCAATTCTGCGCCGATGCCAGCCTGGCCTTCTACGATACCGCCTGCGAGGTCCGTCGCCTAAAGGACAACGCCTCCGACGCCTTTCTGGAAGTGGTCACGCCCACGGATGTGCCGGCCTTGCTCGCCAGCATCCAGGATTGCCGCCACATCGTAGTCACCGGCGAAAAGGCCGCCCAAACCCTTGCCGCCAGCCTTGGCTGCACGCCCCCGCCGGTGGGCGGGTTCATCGACCTTTCCATAGCCGACCGGGAAATCCGCCTCTGGCGCATGCCATCCACTTCCCGCGCCTATCCCCTGCCGCTGGAGAAGAAGGCCGAGGCCTATCGGCAATTGTTCTAACTACAGTTCAAAGCACTTACCCCTTATTCATCTTCGCGGGGATAATCCTGTCCACTATCACAAAGCAATCCTTTATGTGAAACACATAAATCCACCGCCAGTTATGAGATATCATCCGGCGGACTTCATAGATTTGCATAGTCCTGGCGCACCTTTTCAATCAGCTCATCAAAGTACTCGTCAACCGACACCGTACTTGCCATCACGCGCTCACGGGTAGAGATACCGTATGCTACCGCCGACTCTTCAAGGACCTGCGGATGCTCCTCTTTCATTGGATATCTCTTTGCCATAACAATCTGTTCTATCATAGGCAAAAATAGCGATTATCGTTTAACATTGCAAATCATCATTTCTTCCACAACATTATTCTTTCTTTCGCTTATCCTCTATGGACATCCGTCCGAAAACCAACGCTAACAAAAGCTTTAGCCCAAACGCCTGAAAGAAAGTAATCTTTCCAAGTCCGAAGATCGCTGGTAAAAGCCAATTCCAAAGTAGCTGAAAAGGCCAAGCAAGGACTAACGACCATAATACCATCATGATTATGGCAAGTACAGACAATGCCGTGAAAGACAGTACAGATTCCATTTCAAACTGAGTTCGCATATATCTCTTATATTAATTGTTGCGGGGGCGGGGATCGAACCCGCGACTAGGAGCTTATGAAACTCCCACGCTACCACTGCGTCACCCCGCAAGGTTTGAAGCAAAGGTAGGTCGTTGTTTCGCCCCCTGCAAATCTTTGCAAGGTTTGCAAAGGTTTGCATATCTCGATACTTTTTCTATTACACTTATCTCTCTCATTTCCAAATTCTTGCAAACCTTGCAAAGATTTGCCAAGCGCTCAAAAGCACCCTACCTTTGTCGAAAACGTATCGCTATGCTGACATTCAAAAAATACAGTTCTATCGAGAACTCATTCGACGGAGCCTTCATGGAAAAGGTTCGCAACCATACCCCCGCCGGAACCCGCTTCGTAGTTCAGGAAAAGGTCCATGGCTCCAACTGCAGCTTCCTCTGCGACGGGCAGCAGATTCAGTTTGCCAAACGCACAGCCGTGGTGGCGGAGGGCGAAGACTTCTACCAGTGGCAGGAGCTGGACGAACGCTATCGCGAGCGCATATTTAAGGTATACGGGATGCTCAAGGAGTGCTTTTCCAACCTCCAATCCATCATCGTCTATGGCGAGATGTTCGGAGGCGCCTACCCGCACAAGGAGGTCAAGCGCATCGGCGCCATGTCGGCCATCCAGAAGGGCGTCTACTACTGCCCCGGGCACGATTTCTATGGATTCGATATCTACGTCTACACGCCCGACGAGGCCTTCTACCTGGACGTCGACACTACCAACCACATCTTCGCCGAGGCCGGCTTCCTATACGCCGAAACCCTCTTTGAGGGCACCCTGGACGAGTGCCTCGCCTACCCGAACGCCTTCCCCAGCACCCTCTACAAGCACTTCGGCATCCCGGAAATCGAGGACAACATCTGCGAGGGCGTTGTCATCCGCCCCAAGGATCCACTCTATATCCCGAACGGTTCCCGCATCATCATCAAGAGCAAGAACGCCCGCTTCGCGGAGAAGAAAGGCGTCAAACACGCGCCCAAGGTGCCTAAAGCCGTGCCGGACGATGTGGCGGAGCTATTCACCCTGACCGAAGCCTACTTCACCGTCCCACGCCTGGACAACGTCAAGAGCCACATCGGCGAAGTCTCCTTCCCCAAGGATCTCGGCCGAGTAAGCGGTCTCCTGGCCAAAGACGTCCTGGAAGACTTCCTCAAAGAGCACGCGGAGGACTATAACAACCTGGCCAAACAAGAACAGAAGACCCTCAACGGGCTGCTGTCAAAGCGGGCTATTGACTTTATCAAGGGAATTATTGGGATGCCGTAATTGAATAACTAACGATCATGATACCCTCACGCGAACAATTCAAAGACTTCCTTGCCGCCATCAAGTACGCGCAAGAGAAGGAGGATAAGCTGGATAAAGCCTTCGAGCTAATTTGGGACGATGATCAGGCGCAATATGTTCCGTTCTACATATCGCCTTTCTGGGATGCCATCTACAAGGCCTTCAATATGGCTTTTGGTTTAAAGGACGACGAATATGGAGAAAACGAACTCTCTTGGTGGCTTGAGATGGCCCCTGAAAACAAAGCCATTTGCTACCTAGATGAAGTGGAGCACAATGTCAGTGACATTGATGCCTTTTATGACTATTTGATTGAACTCACCAAAAGAACAGAGGAATAGCCATGCCCAAGAAAAAGCCCACTACCTTCTGCAAGAACCCATTAACCATAAAGGACTTCGAGAGCCTCCCACAAGACGGGGAGACCATCCTCCTGGACGATGAAAGCCTAGATACCATGTACTATGTCCAGGAGACACTGCGCCGGCTGGAGCCGGAGGGAATGGACGATGTCCGGACCCTCCGCATCGAAACCATCGGCCCCAAGAACAAGATCTATTGGTACGACGTCACGGTCCACATCTATAAGGATATGCACGGCATCTACCTGCATTCCTACCAGGGCGAGCGCTACTACTTCACCAACAAGGAGCACTTGAACGAGGACCCGAATCCCGTTCGCCACAACTGCAAAAAGTTCCTGGACAAGCTGTGGCAGTATCTGGCCGATGTGGTCCATCAGGTCGGCCAAGATCCCAGGGTCTACACCCGCTACCTGGAGGAGCACATCCCCTATCAGGAGCGCGAGGGCTATGTCGTCCGCGGACAAATTCAGGACATCCTGCCCGGCATCAAGATTGATATCGCCAATCGAGAGCAGGTGCTGGAAATCCTCAAACGTCGGCAGGAAATCCCGGCCGATGGCTACGAAACCATGACCCTCCGCCGATATATCGAGGCATGGAAGGTGGCCTATTGCGCATTCTGCGATTCCACCTCGCTGGAGAAAGAAAGCGCGGAAGAAGTCTTCCGCCACTCCAATTGCGGTCGGGCGCTGGAAGAATACAACCTGGACTCCCCGGAAGACTTCGCCCGCTGGGACAAAGACCGCTATCCCTACCACTGCTACGATATCACCTACGTGCGCATGCAGCTGTACCCGGAGCAGGACGAGGAAACCGGCCGATGGCACTTCGAGCTGGCCTTTGGCCTTAGCTGCTATGCCAACGAAGGCTTCCGCGTTGCCTTCGCCCTGGAGCAGGCCGGCATCCCCTTCTCCATTATGGGCGCAGAGGACAAGGTCGATGCCATTCTTGGCGAAGACACCATCTACTTCTCCCCCGACGAGCGCGACCACCAGCTCCCCTATCCCGGCGAGGACGGAGTCACTGAAGAGCAAATTCAGCAGGCCATCGGCCTCATCACCTGGAAGCACTTCGAGGACATCCACACCATCGCCACTGCCAACAAGCGGGCGAAGATTGTCTTTTATCCCTGCAAGGAAGACATTTTCCCCACTGACGATGAGCAAGACCGCTGTCTTATTCGTATCCCTTCAGAAAACGGCTGGCAATACTGGCTCAAGCGATTCTGCCCCTATCCCTGGTTCAATCTGGCGAAAGCCGGAGCCGAATATGCTATCTTACCGGCGTGGCCGGAATACTAACGTGAAAAAAGAGAAAAAAAAATGTATCACTACTCTCTAGCATCTCCTTCCGCCCGGGGAATGACCCGATACATGATAAGATTCTGCCCAGGAACTTGATCTCTGGCGGGGATAAAATGGCATTTGAGATAGAACGGAATCGCAGAGTATCCGTCGATGTTCATGGCCCTGACGCTTAACAGTTCTTTCTTTTCTTCGCTGTTTACCAACATCTCAACGATACTCTCTATGATGAACGCGCCAAGATGCTGTTTACGACGGTCCTCTTTGACGGCCAGAAGTGTCAGTTCCTTGGATTCGTAGAAGAATTTATCCCAAAAGGCCTCACCTTCTTTGCGAGCGGCAATGGGCTTGGGCTTTTCCCCCTCCTTCATCTTCTCTTTTACGTCATCAGAGAGGAAAAGACAGTAAGGGTCTCTTTGAAGACAGAACAGGGCCACTACTTCTTCTCTATCTTTCACCAGCCAAAGGTCGTTAGTGGGCAGAAGGGATGAAAGGTCTTCTTTGATAATCTTATCCACTTCATCCTGCCCACATTTAAACAATTGGAGGGCAGCCAAATTTGTTGCCCTCTCAAATGTTAAATCTTTCAGTGTGATTTCTTTACTTCCAGACAGCATGGTACTCGCTCTTAATCTGTTCAGAACGTGCACTTGCTTGCTTGTCGGATTCGTTTGGCTGATTCGTGTACTTACGACGAATCGCCTCGCGCATCTCCTTTGCATACTTTCCGGTTACAACAGCCGGAGTATTATTGTCCATTCCTAACATAGCAGTTCGTTCGTTAGTTACTAGTTCTTTGCAAATCTATGGATTATTTTAGACTTTAACAAGTCTTTCTCTTTTGAATGATGTATTTACAAAAATCACACCAGCATCCCCCTATACAGCGACGGTGACTCCCGGCGCTTTAGGAGCACACACAGGTGATCCGTATCCTCATACTTGGGTCTGAGGACGAAGAATCCATCGGCATCGGGCTCCTGAACGATGGTTCCCTGTGATGTGGTCGATTCCTTCCAGAGGGATGAGGACGAGGAGGTCATCTTGTGCACCGAGACATAGCCAAACTCCTCTGAGAGCAGGTCCTCCGCATCTGTCTTTTCATCTTCCGATCTCCATCCTTTTACCCATTCATATAATGAGGCATAGCCACTGCCAGCCATCCTGCCTCGCAAGAAATCCATAATTGTTCCCTTATCGCCATAACTCTCCCGGTGATAGAACTCCAGCACCTCATAGGCGTACTTTGCCGTGGGGATATTCAGACACGATTTCTCCGGCAGCGCCCCGTGGATATTCACTTCATCTACCAGTGCCTTCAGGATATCGATGGTGGAAATCTCCAGCAGGTCTATCTGCTCCAGGATCTTCTCCCGCTGCCCCAGATGCTCCGGCAGCAGATTATCGTCCAAATAATCCTCGATGGCTGATGGCAGCAGGTTGGTGAACTCGAAGTGATAGCGGATGCGGCCGGGCCGTCCGAGCAGGTTCTCATTCAGCGTCAGCTGGTTCGTCGTCAGGACATACAGCCTCCGACGTACGTTGAACGCACCATCGATCAGCCGCAGAAGCACATCTCCGTCCTCACCCTTCGGGAAGGTCTTCTCAGCCTCGTCGATGAACACCACACACTCGAAATTGAGCGATTGCAGGAAAGGCAGCAGCCCCTTGCAATTGCTCTGCACCGCCACCACCGGAAGGCCGATCGCATTGCACAGAAGTTTGGCCGACAATGTCTTCCCCGTACCCTTTATGCCATTAAAAATAACGCCCAGGTTCTTCCCGCCAACGGAAAACACATCCGACTCCCAGGTCTGTTTAATGAGCCGGATCATCGGTTCCGTCCCTAATTCATATATCTTGAAATCAAACTCGAACTTGTCGGCAATCTTTTGCAGACCAATCCGCGTCATCATCGGGCTTGACGATTCCTTCACCACAAACACACCGTTACCGGGAGACGGCAACAGACAGGTATCCCCGCTCACCGGATAGAACGTCCCGTCCTCATTAATCCATTTTTGGCCGATACTCATACGCATTCAATTTTGTGCAAAGGTAAAGCGGCCAAACGACGCCTGCAAATCTTTGCAAGGTTTGCAAAGATTTGGAAATCAGAGATATTTGTATAAGGGCAGGTTATTCGATACTAAGTCACTATCTTTGCAATAGACAAACGCAAAGACATGGAACTGACCAAGGCCGATATGGCGCAATTAAAGGGGCTCATCAAGCGCGGGATCCTGCGCCGATGCGAGCAGTGGCTCAAAGAAACAAGCCAGCTCATTAATGAAGAATATGATGATCAGGAGAATGCCTTCGACCGGTGCATGGAGATAACGAAGCGTTCACGCGACTTCTACAAAGAAGCGATGCAACGGGAGAACTATTACAGCAACTCCATGATGCTCTCCGGAGCCAGTGTTTTGCTGGCAGAGGGTTATCTTTTGACTGAAGACATTGCCGAATGCAGGGATGAGGTCCAGGCTGCCATCCGGCGTTGTCTAACAAGTTTAGCTTAATTAATCATTCAACGCCTCAGCCGCATCGGCACAGGCATCCAGGTCAAGGAGTTCCGGGTCGAAACAGTCATCATAATCACCGGAGTACCACACCAAGCGCTCCCGTTCATCCCTGGTCAGCCGTTTTCCGGAAGCTTTCTTGCGGACAATGCCGCAAAGTTCATCATATCCCCACAGCCCACCGTAGTCTTCCGGAGGGCACGCACGCTTGCCGCTGACAAAGCGAATCTTCCGGGGCTCGCCATCGGTATATTCGGCAATAGACGACAATCGCACTTCGTGCTCCCAGCCGTCGCCAAAATCATAGTCAAAGGTGAAACTCCTCCCCTTCTCCTCAAGGATCTGGCCAATGGAAAACTCCTCCTGATTGAAATGGCGGATGCGCACATCGGAGAAATCCTCCATATCTCCATCCCGCTGATAGCAAGGCTCATAATACGTATCGAGCCCCTTTCGGAACTGGTTCATATGGTATCCGCTCCAGCCCATCACAGCCATAATCAGTTCCGACAGATGTCGGAGTGAGATGTTCGACGGCACCTCAACCTTGCGCCAGATAGCCGGTGTGATGCCCTTCAGGGTAATACGAATAGTATACTTTCGTACAACGTCCGCAGGCAGATATCGGGGATAATCATCCCGCGAAAAGCCATCACTGTGTGCAGCTTTTTCAACCGCCGCTTCGGCCGTCATCTTATGCGTTAACTTATCGAGAAAGGCCTTCGCCTCCTCTTCACCACGCCCGGTAAGGCGCATCAGTTCCTTAATGAGATCTTGTTCGGGATTATTCATATGTAATGTTGTTCTATTTCACCCCAATCACCATTAACCCAGCCAGCACCGCAATGAATATGCTCAGCAGCGTTCCAGCCAGCACATACTCTGTTTTTGCGGTGTCCTTCTCACTGAACCGGATAATTGACTTTGCCGCGATCAGCAAGCCCAGCGCATCGTAACGCCCCAGGCACACAAAGATCAGAATCAGCCAACGCTCAATCGTCCCAATCAATGCGCCAGCATTAAAGCCGCTTTCTTTCTCCTCCGGCATATTCACGCTATAGTATCTAAGCATCAATTTGATAAAGAAGTTCGCAGGCTTCCAGCACACCATGGCCGCCACGGCAGCTGCCACATACTTCGGTTCAATGCTAAGAGGCATACTCCACTCGTGCCCATGCGTCCAAATCCAAGCCACCAGGGCCAGCGTTCCCACATGCAGCGCCTGATCCAGCGCGAACCATGTCACCTTTTCCGGCCGATAGGACTTCCAGATATCGGTGCAAAGATGAGCAACACCGATTATCATCGCCCCCCACCAGAATCGCAAATCCCAGGACACCAGCCACGCCAGCGCAAACACAATCAGCGCGTGAAGATACTGATGTACGCTTCGCCAGTGCTTCTCCGCCTTGCTCTTGCAGGATGCGGAAGTCTGGAAAATGAAATCGGCCACAAGGTGAGCCAGCAAAAGACACAAAAACAATTCCATAATCAGAACGTTTCAGATTCAAACTTAACTAATGCCCGTTGAATGGCACCCCATCCTAACGCAGCAGCGTGCTGGTTCACCGTAGGAGGCTCCAACCCTAATACCTGAGAAATCCTCTTCTGAGAATACCCCTGAAGCAGATAATAGAGCACTTCACTTTGTTTGTTCGTAGCTCCGTCAACCACAAAACCAAGCACATCACACAGTGCAGCGTATCCTTTTACGCCAGGCACATCCGAAACCATTGACAACGTCACCGAATCCGAACCCGACAAGGTATCCAATTCACGTCCAGAAGCATAAATTGCATCTCCGTCGATGATACCCACTTGTTCGTCCGCAATTCTGAGAGCTCCTATACCTATAGCCACGCGTACCCCCCTTCTCCTAAAGATCTTGCTTGCCGAAGAAAGCTCAAGCGAGCGGACGTAGCACTTCAAGAGTAGACCTATCCGCAGTGACTTTGAGACATCTGAGATTACACACTCAACAGAATCTCCGCGAACGACTCTCCCCCAGGCCTCAGCACAGAGCGAACGCATTACGGGGAAGAAACCTTCCAGTGATTCCTTCAATTTGATTGTATCCTCTGCCGACAACGAAGTAGAATCTACCACATCGGCCGATATTGTAGCATATATCTTTTCCATAGCCAATGCAATTATACTACTTTTCCCTTACATTGGCAACTTAATTAGGCAAAAAATACTATTTTCATAATTATTCGGCTTTTTCGCCTATTGTTTTCGTGGCCGCGGTGGGATTCGAACCCACGATTTCGACATTTGCAAGTGTTGTCCTTTAACCACTAAGGTACGCGGCCTGGGCCGGAATTCTTATCCTTCTTCCCGGCCCCCAGGTTGGCCGATAGGATTCGGAGTATTTCAAGCTGATGCTTTATAGCCCATGATCTACCATTAATCTAATCCCCCATATAATACAGTTGACTTGGAGGGGGATACGGGATTTGAACCCGTATTGTGGGCTCTCTTGTCGAAACACTTAACCTCCGAAGAGCCTATACTTTGAACCATGAAGCAGATGCTTTGGCACGATGCTGAAGCTGACGCGCATCCCACCGGGATGCAGATAAAGCTGATACATAATGCTTACGCTGATCTGCCAATCGGGAATCATTCGTTCCCGTAGAAGATATACCCAAGAAGTTTGTCCGCAGCCAGATTCGGTTCCATAGTCGGAGTATCATTGACGGTCTTTGTTGCCTCAATCACGGCATTCATCAATTTGCTGATTCGCTCCTGAACCAGTTGTTTCTGCCGCAGCGTCCATTCTCCCGAGAACTTCTGGGACGTGTAGGATCCCCGTTTTATCGTAGTTTTAACTTCTTTTGTGATAGGCCGATAGCTGGACGGCAGGTGCTCCTTGTCGATATTGGGATCCAGCAGGATCTCCGTATCCGTGATGGTGGTGAAGCTGTCGCCCTCCAGGCGTGGCGTCTCAAAGATATCGGCCCGGCCCTGGTAGTCCTCATTCGCGCTAGCTTTCCAGATTTCCGAATCCGACCGGACGGGGATGTTCGCGACCAGGTTCTTCAGGTTCTCATCGGTCAGGATGTTCTTGAGCCGAAGCAGCTCCGTTGCCGACAGACTGCCCAGGTTGAGTCCGTCCACCACAAACGGCACCCTGGCCGAACCGGCCGCATTCGTTGCCTCAATGGCGAACTGGTCCTTCAGATAAGGAAGCATAGCCCCGTCCACCAGTCGCTTGATCTCCTCGGACACCGTAGTAGCCACCACCGTGTGCCCCATCTTGGTCGGGTCCTCCAGCTGCCCTTCAGCCGCGTGGAAAGTTTTCTTCTCACCTTTGAATGAAGCGGGATTCCTTTTGAAGAACTCCCCCTGTTTGCGCAGCGATTCCGTATAAACCGCCCGCTCGTGCTCGGCCTTCGCCAGCGTTACGTTCATCTTTTCCTGTGCCATATCTATATGTATTAGTATCCCCCCAACAAGCGGAACCGGTGGGGACATCCCCGGCATTTCCAAGGGCAAAGTTAATGCGGCATTTAGCCCTCTGCAAATCTTTGCAAGGTTTGCAAGGATTTGGAAATCAGCCGAAAAAGATTAAGGGCCAATGCCTAAGCACCAGCCCCCAAATGAATCTACAACGGCTATCATTCAGGTTTTGCAATCCTCAGATCTTCACCTTGGTTAAGATCAACCATAATCAAAGGAACAAAAAACCTAGCGAACGGAGTATTTTCCGTCTTGGCACATAACACACCGCGGACCGTACTTACAGCAATTCCTGCCAGGCTGTTAATAAACCCTTTCGGCAAAACGACATCTTTAGAATCCGCCTCGGACAATTCGCGCCAACAATCAGGTTCAATCTGATAATGACAGAACGCCTCAGCGACCATGAACACTTTCCCTTTTTCAACAAACTGGACATTAGCACCAATAGCAATTGCGTGCTCCTGATAGTTGGTTTTGATGGGGATGTTGATATTCACCACGAAATCATTGGACGCAGGTTCAAAAGGCGTTGCAAACTGATCAATGGAAACGCCCCTTAACGAGTACTTGATATCTTTCATCGCTGTCATCTTGTATTAAGAATATGATTGGCTCGAACGAACAACCCCCTTACGGACAATTGTTTTAAAACGAGGGACAACATAAGGATTGCCGACATAATCAAAATAATCCGGCTGGACTGTGCCCATATTGAACTGAGCAGATACGAAAGAGCGCATTATCTCTTCTCCTTCATTCTGGCCCGGCACATCAATAAGCTTGATCCCCAGAATTCTTCCATAACGAAGGGCCGTGGAAACCTTCATATCCAGGTCCTGACCATGGAGGAACTTGTTGATGTACTGCGGACTGACATTGAGCTTTTCCGCCAGATCTTTCTGAGAAAGATGATGATCTTTCATATAGCGGACAATCTTGAGGACAATGAGCCTGCACGCAAGGAGATCTTCTTCGATCTCTCTTTCGTGCTTTGCCTCCTCTATCCATTTTGAAACCGCTCTCAATTTGCCTTGTGCCATGTGTCTGTGTGTTGTGGTTATTGTCTACTCAATCGGATTCAAGAAATTAATAAACGCTTCCTTATCCTTCACCCCGTTCGTCGCCAGTTCTTCATATACCCGTCGAAGCTTTTCTAGTTCCAGTTTAGTATTTGTCGCCTTCCCCATATCTTTATGCACTTTGATGGTTGCGCCGGTAATGATATAGCATTTATTCTCTTCAACCTCAATTGCATAGAACCGAAATGGGTAATGTCCACCAATCGTTCCTTGCTTAATCTTCACCCTTATACTGTCATAGAGCCTCTTTGCTTCATCAATATCATCTAATGGTTCCACCAGGGAAGGAAACTCATTATTATTCATCTTCTCGATCAGTTCATCTCTATTCCTGTTCAGCGAACGGCTGACATCCTTTAAAAAGTCCTCTTCGGTAATACTGTGCCAATAGTCAACTTCAAAGAACGAACGATACTTATCAAAGAAATCACTCAAATAGAGCGGGGAGCGCCATAACTTAAGCGCTTTGATGAATTCGTTCTCTTCAACGAATGCATCATTTAGTTCCATAGCATCTTGGGTAACCCCTATCTCTATTAGCTCATCCTTGTTGAAATAAACTGCGGCCACGATGCAAGGGGCATCCAGCATCTCTCGCTCACTCTCGGGATATAACAAATCATATTCCATAAATCAACCGCCAGGTTTATTTTTGCAAAGGTAGTAAAAGAATCCGAAAAATCAACACGCTGCTTGTTTTTTCTTCATTGTCTGTCCAGCGACTGCTGCCCATAGAACCGACGCCATTTCTCACACTTCCAAGACAAAAAAGGCCCGCAGGTGATAGCAGCGGATTTAATGTACCCCCTGTATCACTTTCAAATGTACCGGGCGTATCACTCTGAGATGTACCACCGTAGCTGAAACAAACCGCGCTCGCATTAATCCCGCCGTAGCTGTTCGCGGCGCCCGCAAAAGCAGTAGAACCCTGATAAGCCGCCAGAACAGAAGAATCCACATACAGGAACTGCGTCGAAACCCTCAGCCCGCCGCCGCCAGAAGCCGAGTCCTCACGCGAGTGCACCCACACAGCGGCACCATCCGCAATCGCCACACTCATACCCAGCTTGTACCCCGAAGCATCAGAGCCGCCCGAGCCAGAACCGGAAGCCACGGAACTAAACCCAACCGCAGAAACCACCTCCCACAGCAGGCTGCTATCCCCCGGGTTCAGCATCACCTTGTACCCGTAGATCCTCGCGCGGGGGATGCCCGTCACCGCGTCGGTGGTCTGCTGGCCGTAGAAGAACGTCAGCTGGTCGCTCGCCTCAAAGCCCGCGTTGTAGGCAATCACCGCGCTCGCCAGGTCCGCCACCGTGGTCTCCGCGCCAATCACCAGCGCCCCCAGCGCGATGTCGCTCACCAGCACGCCCCCGCTGTTCTTCACCATCGCCACGCTGGGCAGCGTACCGCGGGTGATCTGATACGGAGCCAGCACGCTGCCGCCGTTCAGCCGCACGCTCTTGGGCACGTACACCTTCACCATGTTGGTGTTCGCCTGGATAAACGCGTTGTAGTCGTTCATCTTGCCGTTCAGCCCCTCGAAACCCTTCTTCAGCGTCTGGTTAAACTGACGGTACACCGCCGCCATGTTGCCCCACTGGGTGCGCACCTGCATCTGCTTCATGCCCGAGGACTTCGAGCGCACCCCCAAGCGCAGCATCAAGCGGTATATTTATCAGAGGAAGTAGAACTTGTAGTTGTTGGTCTCGTACCTCTCAAATCCCAGCGACTGGTACAACTGATTCGCTGCCACCCGTTTGGGATTGGAGGTCAACTGGATGTGATGCACCTTGAAGGCCTTTGCTGCAGCGACCAGGGCTTTCATCATCTCCTTCCCATATCCTTTCCCTCGACAGCGGGAACCAACCACCACGGCCTCAATATCCGCGATGGTGAATTCCAGCGTGTGTTTGATGCAAAGCGTTCCGGTGGCCACAATGTGCCCCTCCTCCCGAATCACATACACGTGCACATTCGCATCGTTCAGCACATTCCACAACAGTTCCTCGCTGCAGAAACTCGTAGCCGACAACTCCTGCATCAATGCATCCAGGTCTGCCAAGTCTTGAGATGAATATGATGTTAGTTCTTCTACCATTGATTCACTCTTTTATACTTCTCCATCAGTTCCAGTAACTCCCTAAACGGTGCCAACCTGTCCTCCCTCATCTCCCCGGCATTCATCCTTTTCCTGTTCGCCTTGAGCCAATTGAGCATGTCATGCTCCTCCAGCCGATGCTTCGACGGGTTCCGCTGATTCGTCTCAATGAAGGTCTTCACCTCATTGTACCGGGTTTGCCATTTTTCGTCTTGGGTCATAAGCTATAGTTTTAATTAGGCCGATGTTAGTGCGGGCCGATGTCAACGTCGCTGTCCAAAGGGTGGGCCGATGGGTGTCCGGTTGTGAGGAAGGTAACTTTCGGACCGATGTTCACATGCACATCGGAGCTTTGCATCCAGTACAACGCCTTGTAAAAATAATAAATCCCGACAAGAATCGCAAGATTTCAGGCCGATAATCCCCTTCCTCGCTTAACTCGAGCGGAATACACAAATTTCCCATCAGACACATTTAAGGCCGATGAACATCCGTCGCAAAAAACAGGCGGCTCAGTCCAACGACTGAACCGCCTATTCGGTTGGTCTTTCCCCTCAACAAAGAAAGGGACGAATTGTCAAAAACGCAAAATCAGAACTTCCTCCAAACCATCTTATTCACCACGCCCACATAGCTCTGAATGATACGCACCACCTTAGTGCTCACATTCTCATCCACGTAGTCCGGCACAGGAATTCCCGGAAGGCCGTCGCGAATCAAAGACACAGCCACGTCAACGCTCTGCAGGAGACCTTTGGTGTCGATGCCGCTCAAAACAAAGCAGCCTTTGTCCAAGGCCTCCGGACGCTCAGTCGAGGTACGGATGCACACAGCCGGGAACGGATGGCCGATAGAAGTGAAGAACGAAGACTCCTCCGGCAGAGTCCCAGAATCAGACACCACGCAGAAGGCATTCATCTGGAGGCAGTTGTAATCGTGGAAACCAAGAGGTTCATGCTGGATAACACGAGGATCAAGTTTGAAACCAGATGCCTCCAGTCTCTTCCTGGAACGGGGATGGCAGCTGTAAAGAATAGGCATATCGTACTTCTCCGCCATCTGGTTAATCGCATTAAAGAGCGACAGGAAGTTCTTCTCCGTGTCAATATTCTCTTCGCGGTGGGCCGATAGCAAAATGTACTTCCCTTTCTCCAACCCAAGCCGGGCATGAATGTCGCTGGCTTCAATCTCTGCCAAGTTGTTGTGGAGTACTTCGGCCATTGGACTGCCGGTGACGTATGTGCGTTCCTTCGGAAGACCCGTATCTGCCAGATACCGGCGAGCATGCTCGGAGTAAGCCATGTTCACATCGGAGATGATGTCTACAATGCGACGGTTCGTCTCCTCCGGCAGGCATTCGTCTTTGCATCGGTTACCGGCTTCCATGTGGAAGATGGGAATATGCAGACGCTTGGCGCCAATCACGCTCAAACACGAATTGGTATCACCCAGCACCAGAACAGCATCCGGCTGTACCTCAACCATCAGCTGGTAGCTCTTCGCAATGATATTGCCCATGGTCTCGCCCAGATCTGAACCCACGGCCTCCATATACACATCAGGATCTGCAAGCTTTAAATCCTTAAAGAACACACCATTCAGGTTGTAGTCGTAGTTCTGACCAGTATGTGCCAGCAAACAGTCAAAGTACTCGCGACATTTGTTAATTACTGCGGCAAGGCGAATGATTTCAGGGCGAGTGCCGACAATGATGAGAAGCTTCAGCTTCCCGTTATCTTTAAATGCTGCCATATCTATTTTACGGGATCAAAGAATGTGTCTGGTTTATTAGGATTGAAAACTTCGTTGCAGTACATGACCGTAACCAAATCTTCCGTATCACTCAGATTGATGATATTGTGCGTGTAGCCAGGAAGCATGTGAACAGCTTGAATATTATCTCCACTCACTTCCCACTCAAGCACCTTACCCTCAGGGTCGTTGAGGTTGCGCTGCTGAATAAGGCCATGACCTTTCACCACAATAAACTGTTCAAACTTGGTATTGTGCCAGTGCTGCCCCTTAGTAATACCGGGCTTGGAGATGTTGATGCTCACCTGTCCGGCGTTGAGAGTGTGAACCAGTTCGGTGAAGGAGCCACGGTCGTCCACATTCATATGCAGCGGAAATGCAACTTTCTCCTTAGGCAGGTAACTGAGATAAGTGCTATAAAGCTTCTTGGCAAAGCTATTGGCAGGGATCTCAGGTATCATCAGCGTCTTGGGTTGTTCTGCAAAAGACTTGAGGAGTTCTACGATTTCTCCAAGAGTGACGTGATGCGTGGTAGGCACATAGCAGTACCGCCCTGCTGCAGAAGGAATCACGTCCAGCCCCTCAAACTCACACTTATGCTCTTCACCCTTAAGACAAGCGATCATCTCATCAACGAGGTCATCAATATAGAGCAGTTCCAGCTCCACCGAAGGGTCATTCACCGTATAAGGCAGGTCATTCGCAAAAGCGTTACAGAAGGTAGCCACTGCCGAATTATAGTTGGGCCGACACCACTTGCCGAACAAATTCGGGAACCGATACACCAATACACGAGAACCAGTCTCCGAGCCATAAGAAAGGAACAAATCCTCCCCCGCTTTCTTCGACCGCCCGTACTCAGAATTCCCAAACCGTCCAGTCAAAGAAGCCTGCTGTGACGATGACAACATCACCGGGCAATTATTCCCATGCTTCTTCAAAGTATCCAGCAGTGTTGAGGCAAAGCCGAAGTTGCCAGCCATGAATTCTTCCTGGTTCTGCGGCCGATTCACCCCCGCCAGATTGAACACGAAGTCAGCCGACGCGCACCACGAATCCAACTCCTCAGGAGTAGAATCCAAATCATATTCATACACGGCCTCGATGTTCAGCCCAGGAAACCTCCTGTCCTTACCATCCTGTATATTGCGCAGATTCGTGCAGAGATTTTTACCCACAAACCCTTTTGCGCCAGTAACGAGAATCTTCATATTACACCAGATTGGGAATACCATTAAGCTCGTTTTGGATGTACGTCAAAGAAGCAATCTTCTCCTTCGTCTCTTCCAGATTCAAACGACGGGTATTATTCGAGTTAAACTCTTCAATGGTTACCCTCTTGATATCACCATCCTTGAAATACTTATCGTAGTTCAAATCACGGTTATCTGCCGGCACGGCATAGAAGTTACCCATGTCAATTGCCTTTGCGGCCTCTTCCTTGGTAAGCAGAGTCTCGTACATCTTCTCGCCATGGCGGATACCAATGACGCGAATCTCGGGGGCATTGGGCGCCTGGTTCTTGAACAGCTCGACGACGGCCTCTGCCTGGGTCTGGATGGTGCAGGCGGGGGCTTTCTGGACCAGGATGTCGCCATTCTTGCCGTGCTCGAAGGCAAACAGCACCAGGTCGACGGCCTCTTCCAAAGACATGATGAAACGAGTCATCGAAGGCTCGGTAATGGTAATAGGATTGCCTTTACGAATCTGATCAATCCACAGGGGAATAACCGAACCACGAGAACACATCACGTTGCCATAACGAGTGCAGCAGATCTTGGTATCGCCACTCATACGGCTCTTGGCAACAGCAATCTTCTCCTCAATGGCCTTGGTAATACCCATAGCATTAATAGGGTATGCGGCCTTGTCCGTCGAGAGACAAATCACGCACTTCACGCCTGCTTCAATAGCGGCATCCAAAGTGTTGTCCGTACCAATCACATTGGTTTTCACGGCCTCCATGGGGAAGAACTCACAAGAAGGGACTTGCTTCAATGCAGCAGCATGGAACACATAATCCACGCCTTTCATGGCATATGTCAATGAGCTCCTGTTACGCACATCGCCGATGTAGAACTTAATCTTATTGGCCACTTCCGGCATGCGAGCCTGGAAGTCGTGACGCATGTCATCCTGCTTCTTTTCGTCGCGGGAGAAGATGCGGATTTCGCCGATGTCGGTGCGAAGAAAGCGGTTGAGGACCGCGTTGCCGAAACTGCCCGTACCACCGGTAATGAGCAGCACTTTGTCTTTAAAAACGCTCATATATTAATTCAATTCTTTATTATTATCCTAATATCTTACAAGTTTAGCAACTATCTGGATTGGGCGAAGCCGTAACCACTTCTGGTTTAAGTTGTGCAAGGGGAATATATGACGACAGTTTAACTAACTCCTTCTGAACATACATAAACAAAGGTGTAGTATGTTTTGTCCCTTCTTTAACTGGATTCCCGTCAATTGTAGTGAAAATCCCGGCGTGTGAGGGTAACTTGGCCGATCCCCTTGCTTCTACCTTTACCATAACAGAGTTGATTGGTGTTGGAGAAGGAATCGCTCTAACATCCTTTACACTTAATTGGGCGATACCGGCGAAAGTATCACCTTCCTTACGCGCTTTTGGCGGCGTAATCTCCGAGAATTTGTAGTATTTGTTTCTGAGAACGGATATATATGTTTCGCCTTTCTTTGTCAAATCAAACGCTGCAGGGCCGAGTCTTCCCTCGCAAAAGAATGAGGGCTCATACACCATTCTGTCGATTAACTCAGCATCATCTACGGCTTTCGGGATGTCGACTTTAGGCTCTTCCATATTCCTTAACCTTTCTCACGAACGACAACAACTCAACACCGGACAGTCCAACTCTTTCTGCGGTATCGAAGTAGCCGGTGCCATATGCCATATATGAAAAACCGTCATTCCCGACGCTTATACTGGCACGGCAATTTTCTGCTTCATAGTCAAGCATCACGGAGCCTCGCTGCTCGGGGAACACAAGCCATTTTTGCCAGTCAACAGGGTCTGAACTGGCAATCACTTGTTCCAGGAAGTCGATTACAGCAGGGTCTATTGGCTGTGATTGCTCATCATTATTCCATCCGGCCTTTAGTGAGATAAAAGCGGCCAAGCGATTCATCATATCTTCCGTATGCGCTTTGTCCATAGATTCGGACTGTAAAAACAGTTCCGTCACTGGTTCATAGGAAAGACGGGAATAATCACTCTGGAGGCTAGCCACAGATGCCAATAGAGTAGTCGCGATGAATCCAGTCAACAGAAGATGGCGCGCGTTCCTTAAGAAACACTCAAGGATGCCTTCCTCGTTCGCTTCTGGATTAACAACTTCTATAGCAAATAATACTTCTTCCATTTCTCTATCCCTCCATTATTCTTTTTAATCCTTCCGAAACGACAAATGACCAGGCATCATAAGAAGCCTTATCAATCTCCTGCAACCTTTCAGCCACGACCTCTAAAGGCAATTCAACTGCTAAACCTGCCGTAATTAGCAACTGCATCTTGGCCTCGGTGATAGAATCTGAGAAAGAGCGTGTCGCAATAACTTGGATATTATCCCGGGTCTCTGCAAAGAAGGGATTGGCGGCGAAATTACTGTTGAAAAGAATCTTCGAAAACTGAGAATCCGTAACGGTAGACCTCACCTTAGTCTTGTCCACTCTATACAAATTCTCTTTAACGCAGGTCGTGTTTTTTATTTCTTGGACACCTAACTTATTCAGAGCGACAAGAATATTCTTCAACTCTGTTTTCACCGCCTCAAATCCTTGGTACACATCCACCGCGCAGTTGATGAAAACGAGCTCTGCATTAGCCAAGACGGTTATGCCTGGCTTTTTCATCATTACGGCTTTTGATTCCTCAACGGATTTCTCAAAAGACAAAGATGACATTTCGTTGACAAAACGTTCAACAAAACCCTCTTCGTTCGCCAAATAACTAAAAAGCCATCTGACCGATGATAAAAAGGTTTTCTTATAAACCTTATATGATGACATTTCAAGTGCCATAATACCTTTTAAAGGGATATAACCCCTTTATAGTGCAAATTTAATAAAAATACTACAAAAAACGTTCTTTCTCCTCCTTTTCGTAAAACGCGTACTCCGTAACCACACACAGCACGCTTTCCATCCCCAGGAACTTTGCCTGGCAAACCCGATGGTTGCCGCCGCCGTCGATGAAATATATAGAGCCGTATTTGCGGAGATGGATGGGTTCAAAACACTTTGTATTTAGAATAGCTGCCCTCACGGCCTCAACGTCAAAGTCCTCCGTGTGACGCTGAAGGCTCATCATCATCACCAGCCAGTTGTTTCCGTAATAACTGGGATGGAGTGTGCCTTTGATGTCTGCCACCCGGACGTTTGCTTCATAGGTGTCTCCTTCCACATAGTAGGCGATGTCTTGGACCAGATCTTCGGGGTGATACACCGGGTCGAAGAATTCCTCTCGAAGGTCGAAGTCTTTTAATTTGGGCATTCGCTTTGCCGATGCCAGCGTCTGCACCTTTTCCGGGGCGATGCGGATGGATTTCAGTTCGAGGATGTTGCGGGGCATACGGGGCGAGGGTCGATGGGGAGGGTCGATGCGAATCTGGGTGCCAGGGGGCAGCTTGTCGCGGAAGGAAGATGACGGGGCGATGAGGTCTTTTCCCCACATCAGGTTTAAACGACCTTAATACCAGTCACTTCGTTTTCGTCGACAAAATCAAATTTCGCACTTTCTCAAACACGAGAGCAAAATGTGAGAAATTCATTACATCAAATGGAGGGACTCTATTAAATACATTCTTCCCAAAGGTCACTTTTGCCAGAGCGACATTTTGATTATACTTATTGAAAACATTATCATCTATGATGTACTCATAGTCCGACCGTAGAGCCTTCCTATTAGACGTGGTCACATCTTCTTTCGCGCAATAAGCAGTTGATGGGTCAAACTCTGTGCTTAGGAAAATACGGTACCCCTTGCTATCCTTCTTTAGTAAGTCTGCGTTCTCATACAAATGCTCTATACATACCCGCGGAGATTTCCGATGAGGAACTGTGGGTAGGAGCATTGAGTATACCCCACGGCCATATGAAATGGGAGAGCCATCTTTTCCTTCCATATCAAGAAATGACGGGTCATCGCGATCGTATAAAAACAATTCCAAAGTATCACGTTGTTTCCACCTGGCTCGATTTTGCATCAGTTTCTTTAGTTCAGCATTATTCATATGCTGATCTTTCCCATACTGATACCAAACAACACGAAGATCCGTAAACAAGCCCTTGTCCTGGAATGATTGTAATGCGGTCCTGAGATGATATGAATCCGACTCCCCTTCACAAAATACCACAACGTCACAAGACAACGCATTATATCTGACTTTTAGCTTTGCCTTAGGCTCTAATTCCCAAAGTTTCTGACATAGGATAGCGTAAGTTTTATCTTCCTTTCCTCTGATATACCCGACAAAATTAATTCTGCCCTGTAACTCCCTTCCAAAACGCTCTTCAGGATTCGTTACTTCCATAGGTCGATATGAACGATAATGTTCCACCGCTGCTGCCTTCTTACCAAAAGTCTTCCAGGCATACAGCATCCCACGGATTTCTCGAATATAATGACGAGTCACATTTACTTTCTCGTTTACCACGAGTCCTGTAACGTTCTGCCTGTTTTGTCTGGTCGAATAATGAATCTTGTCATCATTGATTTGAAAGCCATTCTCGACTTCTACAATATGGCGAAGCTCTTCTGAAAGAATCAACTTCCCGTCCTCAAATGAACCAAGATCAGCAGGCAAATCTCTTAAGTTCGTGGAGAAAGTAAGGTCATCCGCATAACGGGTGTAAGTTAATTTGTTCTCTCTTGCAAAATCTATCAGTTCATTATCCAATCTGCGGCATATCAAGTTGGAAATAATTGGAGAAGAAGGCGCGCCTTGGGCCAGATGTCCATTATAGCAAGTCATCTGAGCCAGGATTGTTGCCGCTTCTTCCGTGCAATTAAACGGTTCCGACAAGAACAGGCCCCTTACACGGCCGAAATGAATGGAAGGGAAGAAATCCTGCAAGTCGATGTTTATAACCCACTTCTTTTTCTTATGCCGATCTGCATTCCACTTTATCCCTTTGTCCTTCCCCTTACAGAAAGCATATGCGCAAGGTTTGATAGAAACTTTTCCATAAAGAATATCCGATAGCTTACGCTGAATCTTTTTTAACGCAGGTGCCGGTGCCTCAATCATCCGTTTTCCGCCATCTCTTTTGGGTATCGGGAACAAACGGTATTGATCTCCTTCACGTGCCAACCCGTAAAGCAGGAAGTTCAGGTGCCGTTCAGACACCTTTAACATACTGGCGATGGCCGCTTTGGATGGATACTCAGAAAACATAATAAAAAGCACCCGCTATTCCTCTTATGTCCCACGAAAACGAGGAACGCAAGTTGACACAACGCAAGCGACAGTGTCTAAGCATTGGCGTAATAGCTGCAGGATACACAGCCAAAATCAATAGTCCCGCGGGTGCTTGTGGCGAAGGTACTAAAGAAACACAAAAAAAACAAATCCGTAGGACTTATTCCACAATCACATATAATGTGCCTTTCACGGGATCTGGTAGAGCAGGATCATAAATAATCCAGTCAATAGAGCCGCTTTCTGCATTATAGCGATCTATTATGTAGTCTCCCACGAACATACTCAACCCTTGCGTCAAAGGATCATACTCATTGTCGACATCCTCCCATTCAAGCGTATCCTCATCAATACTCTGGATTTGGAATATTCTATATGGATCACAAAAACCCCAATCTGCTTCCTTGTCTTCTTTACTCAGTAAAGACTCTGGGATGTCCCTTGATAGTGTATCTAACGTGGTTTTGCAGGTCTTTAACTTACTTGAATCTATATGAACTGTAAGAATTCCTGTAGGCGCAGTCCCCCGATTGGTAAGTTTTAACTCTAATATGAAGAAACGTTCTTTTGAAATAGATTCATTCTCTTGAAGCAAAAGGAACGATTTCTCTTCTTCTGGTAATGATTGGTCTACATTAGGTTCTCTTGGCACGACCCGCTTTAAATGGAGTTTTGTGCTTCCATCTTCAAAGGTAATGACTGGAGCCGACATCCTCGATTTAAGACGTTTAAGTTCCTCTGTCATCCTTATCTTTTCTTTATCTTCCGCCAAATTCACCTTTAACCAATACTCTTCTGGCATTTTAATAAAAGGGAGGCCTACTTGCTTAGCTTTTACAATAAAGGGGATATCCCTGCTTATCGCGACAAGTTTGCCTTCGTGCTTCTCCATAAAGCTAATCCCTGACTGAATAATAATATCATCCGCGATGTCGGGAGAGAGTCCCAAAACGAAGTCCTCCTTTGGAGGCATCTCACACGTTATGATTGGAACGGCAACATCCTTACCATCAATAAGGATTTCCCCAAGCCTTGAACAAATCGTTCTTGCGCGCTTGTTTACTGTCCCTTCTCCCCGATCCTTTACCCCATCCAACTCTCTCAGCACTTGCATTGGAAGAAGAATACAATATTCATCTGAACAACCTGCAAGAGTCTTCCACGGAATGCTCTCAAAGGATTGACAATGCAAATAGATATTGGTGTCTAGAAGCAGATAGTTCATTCCGCTATACGTTTAAAAACAAGTAATTCTTTAACAAGGCCACCGACAATACTATCCGGATTCTTCATAAACAAGTCCGCCATCCTTGCAGCCTTAACATCCGACATTCCCTGACGTTTAATAAAAAACTGCTTCCACTCCTCAAAACTGATATTCTTATCAATAACTGCCTTGCACTCAAATGGATCATTAAACGAATGATAATCGGCAAAGAATACCGTTCCATCCCTAAGCATTCGCAAACAATTCTCTACAGTGGTATACTTGTACAAATATCGAGGAAGTCCGCCTTCACGAATAATATAGACGAGATAATCCGGTCCTGTCATAAATAGATAAAAATGGTAAAGGGATTAAAGTCTTTAAAAGTTTGTCAATCCGCATTATCAGCTTCCTGATCAGGCGCGCTCTGAGTAGTCTTGACCATTTACCTTACAAGGGCGGCTAATACCCGTACTTGCCCGTATGTCCCTACTTAAAACGAACTATACAAGAAGCATCAATCAGCACCGACACCTTGTGGTTCTTACCATCGGTGTATTCCGATTCCGCCTTCCCGTCTTTCACTGCTTTGCGCAATGCCGCCGTATAGTGCTCACGACTGTATTTTGAGGTCTTCTGATGCGTCTCAAACAAATCCAGCGCACAGATTCTTCTTCCTTTGAATTCCTCGCACAACAAGTCTTTAAGCGCTTCTACCGCTCCTATCGAGTCGCCGAACAGAGAGATTTCATTGGCGCATTTCTTGGGATCGAATGTGTAGGTGTTACTGCCATTGTGCAGCACCAAATCTTCATTCGCATATTTGTTGTACACGCTCTTGCAAAGGTCATAACCCCTGTATCCTTTTGTGATATGCAGGATATAATGGCTGGTTGTACGGCTGTCTTCTTCCTGAAAGCGGAAGGCACAGCAATGCACACAGCGGTCGTTCATCAGCGTGATAAACTCTTGACGGAGGCTTGTCAGTATATACTCCAATCGTTCAGGCACCGACCTGAGTTTCCTCACCTCTAATTTCAGGCTATCAAAGCTCCTCGGAAACCAAAGCCGCATCAAGTCCTCAAACTGCTCATTTTCCAACGCCGGATTGATACGCTTGGTGTTAATGAAAAGGAAGATTTCATTGCCCCAGTTCATCATAAACTTAGCCAGCGGTTCTGTACGCATTCCTCTATAGCCAAAGGGATCGAAGAACAGTAACGCAGGACTTTCATTCCACCATTTCCCTCTCCCGTCCATCCGCATCGTGGAGCGTTCAAGTGCCCTGTATATCGATTCATCGTCACCAACTTTCCTATTTAGGAATGCCACGCCCTTGGGGAATGTGCCATTGGGAAACTCTGCCTCAAAGTTAGATTGCAGATCGTCCCGCAGATAGTAGTCGTTGAACACAAACTGTACTTTGTCTTTCAACGTTACGTCCTGGGCAATGTTACGTGCGAGCATAATGGGAGTGGAAACGTTGCCGTCTTCATAGATGCCAGGTCCTGCGAACAGGTCTATGTAGCGGAACATTTCCGGTTCGTGTTTCTTCCGTATAATCCTGCAATACTGCGGGAAGTACTCCGAAACGATACTCGCTTTTACGCGGGATGAATCTGTCTGATGTTTAAAGAAATCGTTGTCTGCTGACATATTTTACCTATCCTCTCCTTTTATGGTTGAGACTTCCAGTCCTACGACTTTCTTTATGCTTTCTTTCCACTTGATTTGGGGATTGTCTTTATATTTCTTGTATAGTTTTTTGATGGCGCTGTCCGACTGCCATTCCAGCAACTGCTCGGCGGCGGCTTGGTTTTCTGCGTCCAAGTGGCCGTTGGTTCTGAGCCTGCGGATGGCGAAATTCATTTTCCCCAGCCAGATGGCGTCTGTCACGTATGCAGACAGCTCGTCAATCACTTTATCTATCCTGTTGTCCAGCATAGGTTCGCACGACAGACTGGTCTGGTAGCCTGCTTCGTAGGCATAAATCAGGGCTTGTTTCCGCTCTTCATAGTCGGGGGCGTTGGGCTCCCAGAATTTGAGGGTTTTCTTGCTGGTTGAGCCTATGGTGAAGCGGAACAGTATGTTGTCTTTGTAGTCGGTGAAGGTGTCGCAGATTTGTTTTATACAAATATACGAAGGTTTTGAGACTATTAAAACTTTGTTACCGTTGTTGAGCAGTCTTTTCAGGTAGTCTATCGCCAGATTGAGGTGTTCGGGTGTGATGTCGTGGGTGGAAGGGAACATGATGTAGCCTTCGCGGTATTTGATGTTTTTATTGTAGGATGCCCAGTTGATTTCTTCATTTTTCCAAGTGTCGGGCGTTTTGCGCTTGAAACGGATGGCCATTTCTTTGCTGTAGCAGTACTTACAGTCGTTGCTACAGCCTTTCAAATAGTTAACATTTGAGGCCGCCCATTCAGTGGTTCCGAAGACTGGTTTTTCTTTGTTTGTCATACGCTATTATTACATCTCTTCTTCTACCTGCACATCCACAGACAGTACTTTTCCAAGTTTCGGGGTTGCGCGGAATGCGAGATGGAATGGCACATTGACTGAGTCTTCACACCACATATAGTGGTCATTCCAATCATGATCCACAATATACGGTGCATCATCTTCATCTAACAGGTAATAATCAGATTTGAATACGAAGAAATTCAAATCCACCAAGACCGAAGCTTCGACTTCAATCAAAACAGATTGGTCAGAAAGACGCCGTACCGTAACATCCTCAACACTGGGAATGTTCACATTGCTGATGGTTGGTTCTTCCATATATCTGGGCAGGTGGTACTGCTCACCACTATCATAATCCGTTTCTGTCAAAACTCCTGTCACATAGTCTTCCGTCAACACTCTTGACACCTCTTCTTTAAGTTCAAATCTGTTATATTTTCCTGTCTTTTCCAGTGCTGTTTTAATCTGTTCTATTTCTTCTAATTCGGTATCAATCCTGGTCTCAAAAAAAGCCTTAACGTCTGGTACCAACGTAACGCAATTATCTGCAAGGCCAGCTTTATTTAGTTCTTGCACCAAATCAGGATGCAAAGTGTTATCTGCACCTGCAAAATCTCTTGTGTTCTCTGAAAGGAACTCTACCTGAGGGTCCTCTATCAGTGCGGTAGGTGTCTGACATACCGATTTGATGGTTTCCCAAATCAAGGCATCACGATAGCCAATATTTCCTTCTTTTATCGCCTTAAAAGGTTTCTTAACATTTAATTCTTTGGAAACTAATTCCTTGATATCAACCTTGGGGTACTTTATTATTTTTATCCCAAGGGTTCTTAATTTATCCCTAAGGTATGTTTCATATTCTTTCGTCTTGTCACTAACAAAAGAATCCCGGTCAAACTTACTATCACCACCTTGAGTCCGAGCGTCCAATTTCAATATTTCACTGTAGCCGGGTAAGTGTTTGAGTAATTCTTCTCGATACTGACTCACCATCTCATCAACCACGACTTCAGGAATCAACAAGTCATAGCCCAACTTTTTTGCTGCGCTTGTCAACTTACTTATGCGTGGTCCCATTAGATGGAAATCCTTATGGATAATGTTTGTATCAAAAACCAGTTTCATTATTCTTTGTTTTTATACCCCCGCTTCAGGCACAGTTGCCTGTCGCCAACAGAGCCTTCCGCTCCCCGCGCAGGTCGTGCAGCCGCTGTGCAGCAGCACCACCTGCCAATCCTAACCCACATCTATCTTGGATAAATGTAAGTAAAAACATGTATACCATCCGTTTCTTTAGACAGGTCGATTTCCAATCCTCTTGGGTTTCGTATTCTACCATCAGGATCATAGACAAAACAAAACAATTGCTTGCAATTTGGGTGCTTTTTGTAATTGGCAATATCAATGATAAGTTGCTCTCCTACCACCTTATCGTTCAAACCCTCACGGGTCATTTTTACCTCAACAACTATTTCCTGTATTTTTGTTATCGTTTTCGCGGCACTCTTGCCTCATACTTTACTCTTGATTCGTATTATTATCTCTATCCCTCACCAACTAAACAAACTCTTTCCCTTCTACAAATTCTAAAGGCCCACGATATGACCAACGTAGGTGTATCTTACTGAACAACTCCTGTTGGTAGGTCTCCCAATACTCAATGGCTGCTTTCTTTTCAGCATCATTGAACCACTGTTTATCAGTAGTGTTAATCGAAATATGCTTATCTTTCAAATAGCGTTGCAGTTCCTCTTCACTTGTCGCAGAGAAATATCTTTGCTTGGCCAATGTGAAAGATTTACGAGAGAATTCATCTCCTTTTACTATCTCCTTACGAATTCGATCACCTATCAATTCTTTCGGGAAGAGTTGATTCCCTCTGTTTGCGTGTTCAAATATAGCTCTGTTCACATCGGCATCATGGCGAAAGAAATCTTTCTGTGCCATTGTGTTAAAGTTCTCTCCCTGATTCATTCGAAAGACGTATGCACTCTGACGGCCTGGGCGTGAAAGCGGTTGCATCCCAACTGCATCTATACGGGAAAACTTTGGATTGGGAAGAGGTATTTCATTGCGGAGATAGAAAGCCCCATATTGATATTCATCAGTATCTTCTATGACTGAATAGGTGTCGGTTGCATCATCGTACTTGGTTGCAGCAAAGAAAGCGGCTGTCCAAGGGTCAAGTGTAATGTCCATAAACTCAGTCTTGATGCCGTAATGCTGAGCCATACCGTCATAACCAATACGAAAAGGGATAGGAATCCATGTCTTATCAGGTGCCTGTGCTTGTATGCTATTGGCAAAAAGGGCGGTGATAGGATATTGTTGCATCATCAACTCCATCTCGCAGCGTTTGATGCGCTCCACAAAAATGTCAGCATCAGTCATCTCCTTGCGGTAAAGTGACGGGCGACAATCCTCGTGATAACAGCTTTCACCACGGTAATAGGAGTGTTGCGCAGGAGAAAGAGGCATAAGGATGTGTGTGCCGTCCTCCATACGCATAGGTTCAAACATTCCTTTGTATGCTTGTGTTGGGAAAAGCCCTTTAAAAGGTCCGCTTTCGTGCTGTTGCTCTATATGGCGCTCTCTCTCCAGATAATGATTCACAATATCCAGAAGTGTGGGCAGCTTGGCAACCTCCTCCTTTGAAAATCCCTTAGTCCCCATTCGTTTTAACTAATCAGCTGTCAGTCACCATTGCTAAACTTCATACAGAAAACCTGTCTTGCACGAAGATTCATTCTGATATAAGGCTCCAGTTGTTTCCTGTCTTCATTGGCTTGAAGTAATTCCTCCTCTGAAAAATATACCAATGGAGCTGATTGACTCTTCAAGCCATAGCCATTCACCAAATCAGCAAACTCATCATCTGTCAAGTCCTTATAATACCGGCGATGTGCAAATCTATAGGCGGCGTCAGAAAAGCAACGCTCTTCTAGAACTATTCGTTTGGCCTTTAACTCTATCATCTCTGGTGGCTGAATATGTCCACTCTGGTTGAATAGCCAATAGAGAATACTTGTGCAACCACTATGGAATCTGAATGGAATGGCTATAGCTACGTTATTGAAATTATCTTTCTCGTTTAATTTCTTCACGTAACCGGCTTGAAATACGGGGCGTGAGTGAGGCTGTAATCCTATCGGACGCAAATTGCCGTCTGACTTATAATCGGGTGATGCCTGATACTCATAGAATACACCTACGGTCTCCTCGGTATGCCTCTCGTAAACATCGCGTACTGAAGCGGGGCTGGCTTTGTAGTCACAACAGGCGAAGAACGCTGCCACCCACTTGTCTGCTGTCAAATCCAAATACTGAGTTTTGATGCCATAATGCTGCCCCAATGCCTCATCGTCAATATACAGGCTGTGATGCTCTTTCGTTCCATTATTCAGCTCATTTGTCAGTCCTTCTTCAAAAAAAGCTGATGATGGATGCTTCTGTAGCAATAAAGAGAATTCACAAAGTTTGAGGCGTTCAACGAACTGTTGCTTTCCGGTCAATCCTCTGTACAAGGAGGGCTTGCAGGGGTCTATCTTGACTGTCTGACCTCGATAGAACACGTGGGGAATAATTCCTTGGCTGGAATATACATACCTGCCATCCGGATTGACTACGGTATCTATCAACCCTTCTGATTCATGTACGTCACCAAACAGCATCAAACTTCGCTGATCGTTACCGAAATGTATGGAATAGCGCTCTTCGTCATAGCACACCACATCAAGCACTTCCATTATATTTGGCAAACTATCCGGATTACTCTCGTCCAAATTCTTGAACCTCTTGAGCAACATCGACTGATTTGAATCAAACTGTGGCAGCAATTGGTTAATCGCCTCTATGTCTTCGTATGTGGTGACACGATGTTCGTAATCCTTAACAGCTTCACGAATCCTTTTCTGCTCATCTGTTGGCTGTACACCCCGTTTCGTCATATACAGAGGCACCAGATTCGGATAGTGGCAAGTTTCTCGCGGCGGGACTTTACAAACAGCAGTTATTTTCGCAGCGGCTTCACGGAACATCTCTGCTCCTTCTGGATCCGCATCTTTATATAATGACGATAAGATTTCATATTGGGTACGGATAAATGATTCTGTAAACTCTTCCAAATTATGTAACCCAGCACCCTTGAATATCACTTTTGCCTTCCAAAAGAAAGAAAGCGATATTGCAGGAAAGCGAAGAGTACACAGAGTACCTATCAACAGATAGTCGCAAGCCAAGTCAAATGGTTGACGGAAGCGGTCGCGCTTGCCCCGCTGCTCCGCAAGCACATCAAAAACAAAATAGATATCCTCTTGTACTCCGCCGAAGTATAATGTCTCCATCACATCTATCATACTCAGTACAGACTCTTGAACATAACAATGCCTCATCTGTAACATTGCTCTGTTAAAGGCGTACATATACATCAGTCGTGGCGGAGCTACCACACGATTGATGACAACACGTCCGTCGGTGCCGCAGTACTGAATCATCTCTGCATCCAGCTTGTCAGCCTCCTCAAGCCTACCTTCCTGCAAATAAGAGGCTAATGCCTCATTCATCTGCATCAGTTTATTGCCATCAATCGTTCGCATGATTCACCTCTTACAAATCGTTTTTTTTGAGTTTAAATAGTCAAGCCTGCCAAACCCCTATTTCGCGACCATCGCGAGAGTGGAGTCCTTCCAGGCATATTGGTTTTCATTCTCAAATAACACATTCTCCAGGCGTCTGACCAGCGTCAGCAGCCAGGAGACAAAAGAAGACAAGGCATATTTGTTCATCCAATTCCTCATGTTGTACGCTGCGGCAGCCATCATCGTATTGATGGCGTCCCCAAGGGTTCACTTGAGGTAGTTCCGCATCATCCAGTGGTCGGATTTCAGGTGGCCGATAACCGGCTCGATTCCCGCACGCTTGCAGAACTTCTTCCGATAAAGCTTCGCATCCGTCGGGAACGTGATGTTCTTCTCCTGTACCGTGCTGTCTATCATCACCTGCTTCAACTCCTTCTCCGTTATCTCCTTCGCATTCACCATCAGGCTGATTTTGAAGATCTTCTCAGCGCCTTTCTCACCGATACGCTTACGGAACTTTGTCATGTCTATCGGGTTCATCGGAGGGAGCTTCTGGAACACCTTCTAACCAGTGAAGTACTGCATGTAAGGATGGGGACGCTCGGGCGACCGTTGTCCGCGCAGTAGTACTCCGCGAACTCCGACTCCACCGCCTCCCAGTCTATCTGCTTGGACAGAAGGACCAGTTCATGGTTCATGTCGATGAAACTTTCCAATGCTACTTCGAAGATGGACATCTGATGCTCCTTGGGTGTTTTACCAATCATTTTGCTTCAATTATTTGCAGGTTTCTGACCTCAATATAAGCATTTTCTGCAAATAAAACAAGCATTATTTCAACTTATTTGATTGAATATCAATCAGTTTTGACTAAAGCAGGGACGACTAATTAAACTTCCGCGCAACAACTATTCAAACGGCGTCAAGCAATAATCGTTTATCCCTAATTCACGAGCAACATTTGTCGCCCTTTCATAATCTTTCTTTGTGAAATAATACAGCCACCATTTACAATCAGTAGCGACAGATGATGCCACCTTCTTCAAATAAGGCACATCAATGTCATTATATGACAGCCCCATAACGCAAACCGCCCTTGTCGTTTCTAGCGAAAGAAAAAACTTTTCATTTTTCTTTATAATAGTTTCAGGATCTTTCGCCCATTCATTCATTATCCTTATCACTTCACTATACGCATTCTGATATGGGAGAAGAACATCTTCATTCCGTAATGGCACTTTTTCATCCCGAACGTTGATATGTCCAATCACAAACTCATCTCCAGGGACTAATCTGCTTCCATGTATATGTAGTACATTAGCCCTTGGTATTCTATATGCCTCCTCAAGTGTCTCTGTATAGTTAAATGTCAGATATTATGAATTCCGTGGTAAAAACAAATCTGCTTCAAGATCTCTAATATCTATACTTTTCACCCAAGCTTCAAAAGCTTCACGGAATTTATCCATGGTTTGACCAAATACCCAAGGAATACTATCTTCTATTCCATCCTGCCATTGCCCCGGATGTTCATATTTAAAATCCTCGGGATTCTCTGGTTCACAAAAATCAGTTACTCCTTCTTCATCATACTCTCCTAAAGCATTCTCAACATCTCCCCAAAAATTCCTATCATTGCTAAAAAATGTATCCATCAAACCTACAAGACTAGAGTATTTTCGGTTTTTCAGGACCCATTTTCTAAAATCCCAGTACTTTGAATCAATACAATGATGTATATCAAAACCATTACCTATGACATACAATCTTTCTTTATCCTGTATTCCGGACTCAGGGAACAATTCTAGTTGACTCTTCATAATCATTTTCGGGCCGATGCCCGCCCGCTGCATCCAAACGCGCGCCTCGCGACAAAGAACACCCCCAACCCTTCAGCACCCCCCAGAGAAAAACCTCACACACATCCCGGCAATAAAACACAACGCTATCACCAGCATGAAAACAAACTTGTAAGTAAGAAAACGCGTACTTCTACGCCCAATTTTTTCCGACTTAACTTCATAATATCGCCTGAGACATTGTTCATCTTCCTTCCCTTTCTGTAGAGTCATCGCAAGCGAATGATACGCAATGGAATCCGTATAATAATGAACAATATCTAACAGCAAATACAATAATGAACCTAATAATACTATTATTAGGAAAACATTGGTAAGTACAAAGCCTTGATCTGACTCGTACGATAACGGCCACACCAATGCGAGCACGGCATAGACTATATACCTGCACAAAGAAGAGACTTTAGAGGACTGGGCATACTTATACTCAGCACACTCTTTAATCTCCTTCTCAAAAAGCACTCTAGGATTTCCATCCATAATAATCAAAGGGGGCGTTTAGGCACAGGAGGTTTTCCTGCAGGGCCACAATGTAAAAATAAAGCACGCATAATTATAGTTGTTTTTGCAAATATAATTATTCTCTGTGAATCTCAAAATATCCCAAACAGTATAAGTAGCCCCTCCATCTTCCTCAACTCCATCTTCATTCCCATCCAAGATACCAACCTCTCGTTCTCTTTGACCGTTTTCAGTATTCTAAATCGAAACCGGCTTCAGCAAATGTGAACAATTACTTCTCAATTTCGTTGAAGCATCAATCTTCTCATCTTTTGGATACTGCAAAAGGTCATATAGCCCCATAGTGGAGAAGTTTGATTCGGTTGCGTCGCTTGTTCACGAAGAAGTATACGTCACCGTTCATCGGATCGCCGTAAGCCGATAAACGACGACTTGTTTATTTGATTTCAAGTTGGAGGCAACTTGACCAAGTTGCCCCAAGTTGGGTCAAGTTGATTCTAGTTGGTTTGTTTAGCCCACTTGTCTGGCAATAGTTTCCGGAGGGCTTCCCGGTCATTTTCGTTCCAGGTCGCTATAACTTCCAAACTTCTTAAACCATCCATTCAATAGAATCGACCTCGATGCTATTGGGCTTTGAAGTGTCTGAGTCACTAGTAGAATACTTTGCAATATGGTACTCTTACCCGAGCTATTTGCGCCCGTAAATATTGTCAATGGTCTGAATTCCAAGTCATTCTCTTGGTCAATTGACTTAAAATTATTTAATTTCCATTCTTTAATCATATAGTGAAGTATTATTGTTACCGAAAACGCTGCACGTTATCTTACCGAAATTGCGGCACTCGTAGTTACCGTTAACAACGGGTCGATACGAACCTTGGTGCCCAGAGTACAACTCACACCGTCAGAAGATCATCCTGGCCGATGGGGTGGGGCGGAGTCTTTCCGGTTAGGATGTATATTTTACTTTACGAAAATCTGTCGATTTACCTTTGCAAAAAAATGTCGAATCAAAGTAACTCGTCACACACGACGAATAAACTAGATACAAAATATCAAATAGCCCAACATTAGCGTTACAACTAATGACAGAACTACAAAGAAAATAAAACGCGGTTCTTTCCAATACAGTTTCCAAGACAGCTCTCTTCGCATAGTTACCATAGCAACAGAACTGACAAAGAGCAAAAGAATTAATCCTAAAGACAAAACATTAAACACCCTCTCCGACAGATTCTCCTGAGTTTTATCTGCAAAAAAGTCGATAGTTCCAAACAAGAAGGTGATGATTGCGGTAAAAGCACTAATTATTTCAATCGTATACTTTCTTGACTGGTCAATATTATTCTTAATATTCTCTATTTCTTTTCTTTCTGCATCTAAACGAATCGCATTCTCATAAAACTGAATACTAGTTTTTAAATCGGCCAAATTATCTTCTATTTTATCATATTGTAAAGGCCGACAATATGAAGAGGGAATGAAAATATTGCCAAAGCCTTCATATGCAACTAAGCAATCAAGATAACAACTCTGAATCGGATAAAAACTATGGCTTCTACATATTGCAAGAGCCTCAGAACACTTATCTAACAATTCTTTAAGTTTTGCAAGATAATCATTAACGGCCTTCTGTGAAAGCGTAGATCTTTCTTTCAATAGAGATTCAACAAAGCATGCAGCCTTCCATAACGGATAAAAATCTTTTATATGAGTTTCGTTTTGAATCATTTCAATTTGCGAAAGATCAATCAACATCTCTTCATATGAATAATCCTTCTTTGAAGAGATTAAATAATCAAAGCGAGCATTATATAAATAACATTTAATTGTCTTTAACGCATACAAGTCAAAAATTCTCCAATCTGAAATGCTATTTCTAACTTTTCTATTCTTGTCTTCAAACTCTTTAATGATATTATCTATTTGGCCCAAACTCGTATTTTTATAATCCTTGCAATACTTCATTAACAAAGGGTAAAAACTTAAACGTAGCTTTTTATCAAAAGATTCGTTCTCAAGTTTTTTCCCATAACGGTCGCCATTGGTATCTGACTTTCTGTAGAATTCGAACGCATCATCCATCTCAATTAACCATGCCGGAGAACTGTCCTCAACACTAACATGCCTGAGTTCAAAGTCAACCATATAGTCTATCCCAGACTTGTCGTATATAAGAAGTTTTTTCAGTAGAAAGAAACACTTATCTTTGAGCACATTAACCATCAAGCGCAAATCACCAGAAAGTGTTCCTTCACTCAATAAATCTTCCAATCGTGAATGTTGTAATATCAAATTCTTCAGTTTCTTTCTATCATAGGACAATCTATGATCAAAAGAGACTACTTCAAATAATATGTCGTACAGAAAATGCCAATGGCTGTTACGTACAAACCCCTCATCAATGCTATACGCATTTAATGCAAGAACCGGTTCAGTTTGCGAATATTGATTACGTATAGTTCCTATAAAATGCTTATAACGTTTAACAACAAAACGCGTATAACCTAAAACGAATTGAATATATTTTTCCAAATCATCCAACTCACGAGTTCCAGTTTCGGGCGGTGAATCTATGCTTAAATCATCTAAAATTGTATTCAGTACACCCTGGACATCAGTTCTAACAATGTACTCTCCGGTTAACATTGAATAACCAATACGAAGAAGAACCTCATCTTCATATTTTTTAAGATTACTCAATGACTTCTCAATTGCTTGGTTTTTTTCTTCCTCATTTGTCCAATCTGTACCATCCTCCCATCCCTTAGGGAAAAAGCTATGAAAAATCGAGGAAATACCTGTCAGTTTAAAACCACTCATTATTCAAATACTTGATTAGATTGACGAATAAGTTCCACACTCATTTTCGCACTCCCTTTTCCAATAAATTCCGCAAATGCAAAAGAATCTTTCCAGCAACTCCATTTATGTGTTATTTCGACCAGCTCGGAAGCGCTTTTCTTAAACAAAGAAGGGGAAATACTATTTAGTTCTGAGATAGAAGCATCAATCCGCTTCATTGTTGTCTCATCGAGTTGAATATGAGAAACATCAATACCAACACTATTCATAGCATTGAGCACATCACTTTCTACAGGTCCGAACTGCATCGCATAAAAGCTATTAAAAATATCCAGAAGATCTTGACCATTTACTTTAATAGCCGACACAAAGAATAGCAACTTTAATAATTGTGTACGCGAAAAAGGAGCATCGAATTTTATCTCTTTTCTCAAAATACAAAGCTGCTTTACAAAATACTTAAAAGCATTTATTTTGTAGAAATCCATACTAATGATGATAATAAAGATCTATATATTTTCCTGCTTCGTAAACTTCTCGGTAAGCGTCCGATTAAAGACGACTTGTTTATTTGATTTTAAGATTTGATTCTCCTTCTCTGCTGGGGCCATTTCAGAGTGCTCTACCTCTTCATCTTTCAGCGTTTTGGCAGACTTCTTCACCGCTTCAATTTGCCATTCCGCCACATTATCGCTGAAAAATCTTCTCCAAATGCAGCCCAAAGCATACCTTCAAAATATTCCTGTGCAGGATTAACTTCATGAATTTATTCATGGGAAACATTATCTTACCTCATCCTTCTTACCTCTTCCATCGCAGTGGCAATATCTTCGATAGCCACTGCGCCCCCCCACATCCTGTAAACGTATAGTGGTGTAATGCCTCCAATATCCATTGAGCAAGAGCGCATTTCGCTCTCGACAAACTGCTTAAGCCTATCAATCATTGTCGTATCAGTCATAACCCCAAACCGTAAACCGTAAGCAGTAAGCAGTAAACGTCGTAACCTCTACAGCCTCACTTCCTTATCATAGAAATGCGTCCACACGCTATTAAAAAGGAAAGACGGCATAGAGGTGTAACCAAACTGTTGGTACTTCTTGCCGTTGCGCAGGATGCTGAAAAACAACCCTACACGTCTTCCGAACCAAGAGCGAGAGCTCTTTGCCACCGGGACCTTGAATATCTCATCAAATATCTCTTGATACGAATGCTGGAGATCCTGGTATTCCATCTTGCCTTCCACCACATCTGCCAAGGCATCCATCAACGCCAGGAATTTATCAAACTTAAACGCCTTGCATCTTGCCTTGAAAGCATCTCAATCCACGAGCCTCCTTCGCCGCACTACCCAATCCGCGATATCCCTCAACACTAAAATGAATCTATCAATACCACATTCTGCTCAATTCCCTCCAAGTGCATTTCGGAGATATATGATAACCCCGTGTAAACCTCATTTAACAAATACCGAGAACAGCTTATACCGTCAACACATCCTCCGCCCCGATAGCCTCATACTTCCCCTCCTTCATCTCCAAAATCACGGACCCGGATTCCAAGGCACGAACAGTATGCCACTGCCCGGCCGGGATGTTCAAGCCACACACTGCCCCGCCGGCGGAAACTTCAATAGCCTCCGTGCAAATCCTCTCCAACTCATCATAGAACTCCCACACCAGCCGACCGCGAAGCACGACCACCGTCTCGGAAGTCTTCCGGTGCCGATGGATGGGCAGCGGCGAACCAGGCTCAATCGCATTGAGCATCCGCTGGGAACCGTCCTCAGCCGAATTCCGCAAGTCCATATTCATTCGCAAACGCGGCGAAGCCTTGGCCTGTTCCGTTAACCCATCAAGCAACTCTTGTGTAATCTTCATAACGCTATTATTTCAAAGACGCCAAATATTCCTCGTGAAGATGATAATACTTCTTCATAAACAGGACGTACGCAGCCACTAGTACAAGACCGGCGGCGACCAGGTAAATCCAGTGCGCCAGAACTGAGTCCGGGCAAAGGTAAATGAATCCCAGAGACATAACCAGCTGCAGCCCCATATAAACCAGCGAAACGACGACGTGCGAAATTCCCAGTTCATTTGCCATCAGTTGATAGGCGTGTTTGCGGTGTGCCTCACCCAGGTTCTCGTGGAGCATAATGCGGTGAATAATGGTGCAGCATCCATCCACGCCGTACACCAGGAGGAAGACCAGCCAGGTTACGTCGCCGATCTTGGCGATCAGGGAGCCAATGGCAAAAAGCATAATAAAAGCAATGCCGATACTCCCCACATCCCCAGCAAAGCATTTCGCCTTTCCCTTCGGGCGGAAGTTGAAGAAACTGAACACCAACACACCCAGGATAGCTATAATCAAATACGACGGCTCAATAAAGCCGATCATCATATTCACCAGCACAAGCGGAACCAACACCGCCAGCGAATATCCTGCCGTAATCCCGTTGATTCCGTCCATAAAGTTGATGATGTCGGTTGCGCCGACGAAGACGATTAGAGCGACGATGCCTAGTGCGATGAGCCAATACCAGGGCAGGCCGATGATTAGGTCCGATCCCAGGGCGATGCTCCAGAACATAAGGGCGGTGGCGACGAATTGGACGGCCAAGCGGACGCTGTCGGGGAGTGACTGGACGTCATCCCAGAAGCTGATGCCGCAGATCATTATTAGGCCGATGAGGAAGGGAAGGTACGGGACGAGGGAGTTCCCTTGGATAAGCATAAGGACGGCCCAGACGATCATAGAGAGGATGAAGATGATGCCGCCGCCACGAAGGACGATGGTGGAGTGGGACGATCGCTCGTTGGGTTTGTCGATAATGTTGAGGGTGTCTGCGAGCTTAAAATACGCTAGTTCTGCGGCAAGAAGCAGGACTGCGATGATAATGTATGTCCAAATCATATAAATACACGTTTTTATGCTTGAATTAAATATCTCTTAAGTTCCCGTATTCTCTACCCGAATCAGTTCAGGGATAGGCCAGACCTTAAGACTATCCAATATAGGTGCTTTGTAATTATACTTTGGTTGTTTAATAAAGTAATACGTATCTTTTGCCTCGTTCTTTCTAATTTCTTCCTCTGACCAGAATGAGTATATTATTCGCATTCTATTGTCATCACACAATGTAATTATCCGATACTTGCGAGCTAGAATATCGCTTACTAGCTTCTGCAACTCAACGCCGCCCACATCACGACCATCCAGCGATACTGTGACATTATAGGAGGATAACTGCAGAAGACAAAGAAGCGGGGCTAACTTAAACCTATCAATAGGCATCCCGCTCATAGGTGCCGGTTCAACCATATTCAGGACACATCTCTCTTCATCCACCGTTATGATTGCTCCTTCGTAATAGAACTTCTTGATCACTGCGCAGTCTTTCAACGAGCCCACAATAATCTTGTGTCCATCAACCAACACCTTCTTTGCGCCCTCACTTCTGGCATTCAAGATGATACGGACTTCTTGCTGATCCTTAAATCTAGTATCTTTGCTGAACAGTTCAAATGGATACCTTAACGGATGAATCTCTTCCCCCTTTTCCCTATACTGCACAATACTCACAAAGAAGTCTTTATCCTTTACAAGGCCTTCATCTTCAAGGTGATTCTTTATCTTCTGCATAAAAACACTTGGTTCCCAAATGACGACAGTTGCCATTTCTTTGTCTGGAGAGACATCTTCCAACGGCTCGTGCTCATACCCTTTGCTGAATGCGGAAATATAATCCTTTGTCATTTTGAGCCGAAGTGTACCATCTGGTTTCCTCTTCAAATTGTTCTCATTGACACTATAAAAGCAGAGGCATATCCAGTCATTCACCGTGGACGGAGAACGAAGAAACTTCTTCCCATCCACATCAATAACTTCTAGATCATCCCTCAAATGACGATTATCCGGAGTATCTTCTGCGAATACACCTTCCAACCGGTCACCTTGTCCCTCTTTCCCTTCTATTTCTGCCTGTTTTATCCAATTGATGGGATAGTTGAAAAACAGGCTCCCATCATTAACCATCTCTTCTGCATAGCGTCGTTCTATGCAGCGAAACAGATGATAAAGTGATACTTTAGATTGGTCTTCCATCCAACATACTTGTTTGAGACACCAGCTTCAGGCGAACTTGCAGTCCGGCCAGCAAAAGAGCCTTCCAATCCCTGTAAAGATGTCGCCGTAACGGAGCAGCAACACTTTTTTTCCTTAAATTGCGACAATACATGCATTAGGCTCATTCAATTTGTCTAAATCGCGTTGTACCTCACATTTATAAAATGACCGAATCTCAAATCCTTCTTTCCTGGTTTCACTCAATACTTTATATTTAATCCAAAGAATATAGACATCTGTATTGTAGGAGTATAAAAGATATTCGGTATCTTTTGTAAGTGGGCACTTCAGATTATACTTTTCAATCAATGGGAATATTTCATCTGGCAAATAGTCTAAATCCATATAATCAAGCTCTATATTTAGCGTTATCCCTATATCCTTATTCATATTGGGGTAGTAGTGCCTTGACAGAATATGGACAAAAGAATAAGCATTAAAAACCACATCAAAGCCACCAATACTTTTAACGACAAAGGGGTGTGACCTCTCATCAAAATATAGTTTCGCGTGATAGTATATATGAAAGAATGTGGCGTAAATATACTCTTCTTTTTTCTTTAAAAGCTTTACTCTTTCTTTATTTTTACCTGCCCACTTATTCCAACCCTTAATCTTCTTTGTTACCTCTGGTTTTATTACTGAGCAGTATGCACCTTCTCCTTTTCTAATTTGATTCTTCCAAACGTTCAAGTATTCATAGAAGAACCTCTTATTACGCCTCTTTTCAGCAGCCGTCAATAATCCATAAGGCCCATGAACGGGGCCATCAAAAATCATAACTTGGTTAGCATGAGTAAGGATAATCCAATCGAACAAAAACTCCTTCGCCTCTGGTATTTTAAATAAGTCGTAAGCATTTTTTCCTTCGGCATCTTGCATTACCTTAAGAGTGCGAAAGAGAAAATCTTTCTCGTGATGTTTAAGGTGTATTATTTCTCTCCTATGATTCTCAAACTTAAACGTATATCTATAAGCAGGTTCCCCAATATCTTTGACGTCTATTTTGTCCAAGAACTTATAAGGATATAGTGCAGCCATTTAGTCCAATTATTTCGCGAGCATTATGTGCTCTCTATCTTATTTCCTTTTCAATCCGAGGCAAACATAACGCTTTAGATACATATTGTCCCCAAAACTAAGGTCGTTTGATAATTGTATCAATTTGGACGGCATCAATAATTGATTTAAGTTGAATCGAATCCAGTTGTATCGTTACTTTTTCTTGGATAGGAGAAGAATTATTACGAAACGCCAAAGTACCAAGAAGAATAACAATTAGCCCCCAAAGTATGTATAAAGGCACAAATGAACTCTTCTCCCTTTTTTCTGTTTTATCTATCAGGTTACCATCATAACTAAAAAGTGCAGTCAAAAGAGTCTTATAGCTTGCGCTAATCCTAGTCTGGACGATTTTGATATACACTCCTCCCTTAATTCGATTTGTATCTGTGTCAAAAATATCATGAGCGATTCCATCTCTCATATCTTCCATTATGGAATGTACTCTTTCATAAAGATTAGAATCAATCCCCATTATAAAACTCACGAATTCATCATCGAACCCCCTGATTATCTTATCAATTTCCTCATTTATCCTCGATTTTTCATCTTCATCATCTTTCCCCTTTTCTAGTTCTAAAGCTATATTATTTAGTTCATCAAACGTGCTCTTTAGAATCTCCAAACGGGGAATGAGGAAAATATTATTAAACTGATTCACTCGTCTTTGACGTTCCTCAGTAACACTAGAATCCTTATGCTGCCACTTGTAAATGATATAAATCAGAATAACATTGACGATAGCCAATACTAACGTGACTATATCTTGCAAATAATCCCACCAAGACTCAACTAAATCTACCTCAATCACATTTCCTGTCATATCATTCCATTTTATGAATCAAGACCAGACATTCTGCGCATTATGCGGTTGACCCCTTCTATCAATTTTGATTCAAACTTAAATCCACCTGGACTAGTAAAGACAACCTTTTCTTTATATCCAGTCGGGCCATACTTTTCCACAACATTAAAGAGAAACTCTTCAATGAATGAAGGATTTAATGCACGAATATCATCAGGTACTATAACCTCAACCTGATCATTATTCTCTACCAACTCGTCAATCCTAGACAAGTCACGTACTTTCTCACCTCTTGGTCTTCCGGCAAAGACTCTTGACTTAGAACCGGTTTCTGTGTCTACGACTCTAAAATTCTCTAGATCTATAACTTCCTTACTCATAAGAGATTCAATTATTATAATCCGAAATATCAAACAAAAGTGTAACGCTTAACAGTGTTCCAGGGAAAAAACTGTCGTTACTATATACAAAAGTGTTGTCGGGTTTATCTTCTATACTCCCTGATCTATTGAATGTCATAACTGACATTGGTTCTCCATTTTCATCTTCTTTCTTTTGTATCTTATATGTTCCATCAAAATTTATGCAAGCAGAACCAGAAACAAGCATCATATTTGACACTTTATCATTATCATCATTACCTTTAATCTTGAAGAAGCTTTCAATGATGGATATCGTGCCCGATCCCCTTTTCGCCTTTTTCGAGGTAACCCCATCCTGCAGAGCATACAACGTCCACAGTGTTTCTTCATCAAACCTCTTTGGCTGCCACCAACTTCTTTGCGCATATTTATCAGACAATTGTTTCATACGCTCTACATGCTTCTTGTTCGGACAATCAGCGTCATGAAACTTTTGATAGATTGTTCTTCCAAGATTTAATATAGCCATTTTAAACAAACCAACTTCCCTGCCTCCAATCATTTTCTTTTCAAAATAGCCAATTGAGAATCTATACTTTGTTGTTGAATGATCATCAGCATTAACTAAAGCTTCTCCTATAACGTCATATAGTGTCTCTATTTCCTCATCCGTTAATTCTCTATTGACTTTTAAGAGACTATTGACTACATACTCTCCTAATGATGTAATCTCAAGTTCTGTTTCTTCCTCGCTAGTTCGCTTAAGCTTTGCAAAAGTTGATTCATCGTGAATACGGAGTTTTGATTTCTCCACATCTTCGTAAGACCGCTCACGTATATTCAGGGTCACTGGAGAGCCGACTGAGAACGTCATCTTACTTACACTCTCATCATATATGTGCTCAGCTTTAAAAGTACTTGTAAAATGTGGGAGCAATCTTTTATTTTTCCGACTTAACCATTTCTGAAATACCGTATAATCTTTGAGTATAATGTCTTGCAGAACCTGTGTTCCTAACTCAACATTATGACAACTATTATAATCTAGAACCAAACAATCATAATGCTCTAACATTAAAGCAGAAATAATCCTCTGTAAAGTTGCGTAACTCTCCTTCGGATTCTCTGTTACCGAAAAATTCTCAGGCATTTCAATTCTGCCATGAGAGTTGTAATTAGCACTTTTTACCCTATCAATGTTAAGTGGGCTGTCTGGATCTGTCAGTAAGAATCTTGATATTCTTTTTGTCAGAGCTTGTTTGATAACATTGATTTTCAATTCTTGCAGCTTTGCGGGATGTTTTTGTTGGCGTGAAAACTGATTTCTAGTTATTCTCTTAGCGAACCATGCTGGACCTTCAGCCCTTTTCTTTGGCTCTGTTTTTTGATGCTTTTTCATTTTAGGATGGCATCGATGAAGTCGAGACAAACTATGCCTATACTGTCTCCACTCCTTTGTTTTCCACCTTTTGTGATCAAGCCTTTGCGTCATATAATCGAAAAATCTGGCTACGTATTATCATTATGTACTAATACCCCGACCCACACTGCACATCCAACGTCCTCACACTCTAACTCAACCTGTAATACTCCTCAAACTGAGAACCATACTCCCTTGTTACTAGCAAAAGCGGTTTTTCTTTGGCGGCGAACGTCATTGGCAGATTGTCATCAAAGATATGCTGCTTGTAGTAGGGATCATAATTCATAAAACCGTTCGAGAATTTGTCAGAGTCTAGCAGATTCTGGTCATAGCTGTACTTGCTTCCGTGGTGTGGGACCTGAAGAGCCATCAACTTGTTATCCTGACCCAAGCAAAGGGCTATCATTTGAATTATCTTTTGCCAGACAACCGGATCATTAGCAGAGGTGTCACCTGTATAAAGACACGAGCCATTATAAACGTCGCTCCTTCTCACAGGCCAATCACAGAAATAGTCCACCATTGTCCTATAATCGAAGCAATGGCAGTTTTCCTGATCCTTGGGATATGACATAACCAGCAGAGAGTTCAGATTGATGGATGTACTACCTCTTGTCGGTTTCTTTCCGAGCTGTCGATATACTTTTCTTAACTCCCCTATATGGTTTGTCACATAACCTGGGTTTACTAATTGATCATAATCTAAATGAGCAACTGTCAGCTGGTTCTTAAACTCATTAATCAGAGCATCAAACCTCACATTAAAGAGTGTGTAACACCAGATGAAACCATCTAAACCTTTAGGCATCAACGTTGTTCCACTTGGTATAATATCGCTTTTTATATCCTCTATTACGACCGGGTCATTGCTATTTGCTGATTCTTCAAGCTCATCTTTGTAAAAATCTACTTGAATGACTTTCGTTCCGCCAGGGCCGACTGATTTAACGACATTATATAAGCATAGTTCGCTGCGTATGGATTTATTCTTAGCCATCTCTCTGCCTCAATCATAGGAATAAAGATCCTTGTCCCCTGGAGATAGTTCTTATCCTGCAAGAACTTCACATAGTTCACGTGATCATCATCAAAATGCGAGAGAAACAAGACATCTATCTTCTTTCTCTCGTGGAAACAGTTCCTGATGTCACGTTCCATCTGAGTCTTTATACCAGAACTTAAAGAACCACAGTCGTACACCACATTATAAAGAACTTTCTCCAGGACAGCATCATAAAACTGCTCCGTGAAGAATGCTCCCTGACCGGCAGGATGAAATGTGCGCTTAAGATTTATCATAGCTCCGCCTTAAATCCCGAGACGTGAATCTTGACACTTGAATGCTTCTTCAATCTCTTTGAGCGGCACCTGTCCGCCCCACATTCTGTATACATATAGGGGAGTTATACAGCCATAATCCATAGAGCAGGATATAGCTTCATCTTCTATGAATTGCTTTAAGCGAGCAATTAGTGTTTTATTCATCTATTTTACGGTTTAATTATGTGACTCAAAACACCACTCCAGAACGAACTCATACGGCTCTCGTTATAGCATAGTTCATACTTCCAGCCACTTCCATTCCAGCGTTTGTACTTGTATATTAACCGAGGAACAAGTCCCTTCGGATCGTGTGATTCATACTTGGGATTAATTATCTCGTCAAGCACTTTATCTTTCAATGTCGGACTGTATTGCACTTGATGGAAAATGCTTGCTTCAAAGCCCAAATTCTCTACACAGATGGCATTGAAGATATTGAAAGCCGGCAGCATCCCAAACTCATCCAATACACCAATGAGCCAATTCCAATCCACCTCTTCTCCCTGTTTCTTCACAAAGAAAGCCCAATCCAACAATTGTCTCAATGAGAATTCACCCAACACGAAATGAAGCATCGTATGTTTCAACAGGAAGAGTGCCTGTAAGTTTGGTGACGGCAGGTATATTTTCTCACCATTAACATCAACTGAACGAGAATCATCTTTCCCCAACTCCTTCAGCACTTTCTCCAATTTTGCATTCGTCTTGTTCTGATGGATATTGATGAAGTCATAATGGTTCTCCACCATAAATTCACCCCAGTAGAAAATGGTATGATGATGGTGAGAAGTGTCAACCTTGAACTTCTGACCTTTTTGAACCACTTGAACTGGCTTTTCAGCCTCCAGCAGAGCATCAGCCTCTCTCTGCGCCCCAAACAACCATATATCAATATCACCACAAGGTCTATGTTCTGGCTTTGTCCAGTCCAGGCTACAAGCATAGCCTTTAAGTATCATCATTTTGAAGCCATGCTTGTTGTAGAACCCTGCCATTTCTGCCATAGTCTTACAATACAAGTCATAGCGGTACTCATACCCCTGTAGTGTCTCACCTATCCATTCTAACAGGAACACTTTAGGAGGTCTAAGCCCTTTAGGAAGCCTTTCAATCCCATCCAGCACCACCGCCGAAAGCCCCTGCCTCTCTGCAAGGTCTTTCACTTTCTGCCAATCCACATCGCCAAGACGGGCAGTTGCGAGATGTCCAATTCCCAACCTTACAAACTGAAAAAAACTTTCACGAATATCTTTGCTCATTCGTATTCTCGTAAGCTAATAAGCCTTAAACTATTCTCCCTTGAAGGAATCAAGCGTAACCTTCAATCCGTCCCTTGCGTCCACAGGCATTTTCTCAACGCCAAGTGCCTTCTTGATCTTGGCATTTGAAGATATGTAGCTCTCGGTAAGTTTACGCAAACGCTCAGGGTTCAACGGCAAGTGCAACCAGCCACCGACCTTGGCCAGACCATTCATCAGACTTTTGGGCAGTTTCCAGATATGCGCTTTCTTACCCAGGCTCTTACAAATTTCTTCTATCAACTCATTAGTACTTAATGCCTCATCATCACCCATATTGTAAATGCCCGACTCCACATCCTTGGTCAGCACCCCATTCACAGCAAAACAGATGTTCTCTACCGAAGTGAATGTCCTGCGGTTCTCAAATGCCCCCAACGGCCAAGGAATACCCTTCTTCACGACGTTATATAGCAAGTTCAAGTTTCCCTTATTCCCAGGACCATGAATCATGCAAGGCCGGAAAATAAAAACTCCCCTATTTGTAAACTCTTCCGGTCGCGTTTTCATATTGCTAAGAATATACTTCTCAGCAGCAATCTTAGACTCCCCATAAGGCCCAACCGGTGCCGGAACTACAACCTCTGTCAGCACCCCATCAACCTTGTCAGCAGCAGCCTTGGCTGTACTAAAGAAAACAAACTTCTTGATAGAAGGATGTGCACAGAAGTAGTCAAAAATCTTAATGGTCAAGTCACGGTTTACCTTGAAGTAAACCTCAGCTGCTGCCTGATTCTTGGTATCATGGGCTTTGCCTGCCAGATGAACAATAGCATCTACTTCAGCCACACGACCTGCATCCAAGGCTTCCCAGGAATAGGTTTTTACAACACCCTCCTTTTCTGGTGCGATGATGTCCAAACCGTATATTTCATGCTCCTTTGAGAGAGCCGCCACAATGTTCGTTCCTACAAACCCGTGAACTCCTGTAATAAGTATTTTCATCGTTTATTCTCCAATTAAGTCTTTTACCAAGTCACAGTACATATCCGTGACTTTTTCCTTTGTGTATTTCGCCTGAATCTCAGCGAGACCATTCTTGCCCATCTGAACCAAATCTTCTTTAGTGATGGTTCTCAACCACTCCACCATCAATTCCACTTTCTTGTCAAAGTCCTTTTCTGTAATGAGTTTGGCACAACCCTTACCATCTAGGAAGCTGATTATCGGTGTATTCTCTCCTGAGAGAATCAGCATAGGCCGTTCACAAGCCATAATGGTATAAACCTTCGATGGGAAACCATCACCATCTTGGCCTGGAGCCATAAAGATGAATGAAGCATCTGAGTAAGACAGGATAGCCGGCATCAATTCACGTGGTTGATAAGGCAACAAATGAAGTTTATCTAAGTTCCTCTTCTTAATCTCTTCTTCCACATATCCCCTCTGAGCCCCTTCGCCAATGACAATATATTCCACATTTAAATCACGGGTCTTATCTGCCAACTCTATCAGTGGTTCCCAAGCCTGCATGTGTCCAATATTTCCTGCATAGAGGAATTTGATGCTATCATTCTTAGGATATATGTCAGGATTCAACTTGCCTTCCCATTCTACCTGATGATATAACTCCGTATCAACAAAGTTCGGTATAATATGCAATTTGCTCTGATCTTTAAATCTTGGAGCAATGGTATCATTAAACACCTTATCAATAGTCGTAACGGCATCCGAGCGGTTATATACCTTGCTCTCCATCCTACGCAAGAACTTCAGCACAACCCCGCCTTTCAACTTCAGGATGTCCGGATATATCTCCTGCACATTATAGATTACCTTACATCCCTTCAACTTGGCCACCCCAAGATTCATCCAGCCAACAGTAAGAGGAGGTGACGGAGAAAGAATCAGATCAACGTGCTTGATGGTCAATCCTATGAAGAACGAAACCACATGCCAATAGCAGAAGCCCAGAATACGTAATAGTGTACTTTTGAATTTCTTCTGTGGCACATGCAGTACCGTCATGCCGTTGAACTGGCTTACCTTGCAGAAACCCCATACCTTCCATCGCATGGGTTGTTTCTCCACTTGCTCTGGCACAATGTTGAAGTGAGGTGTTGTGGTCAACACCACCACTTCATACCCTCTTTTCTGGAGTCTCAAAGCAATATCATTATACAGATATGCCGTGGAGACTCCATCTGGGCTAAATATCAGTGTATGAATTAAAACGCGTTTCATTATTTACCGCTATCAATTTTTATATTTAAATATTGCTTCACATACTCTACCACCTGCTCTTTGGACGGTTCCTTCCCAAGCCTCTTCTCCATTTCAAGCAGTTTTGCATCCACAAGGAAACGATACCAATAAGCTTGTAAAGTCAACCATACAAAACCCCTTATTCCATCCAAAAAACCAAGGAAGACAATATACCTCACGAAGAAATACATTGATGCTCGGAAAAATCGAGGCAATTTGTAATATCCCGACTTCTGACTATTTCTTCCTTTCAATTCTGTTGACTGTCCATCATCCACCAGATTGTATTGCCTGTTAATCTCCATAAAGGCTTCTCTATTCGAATAGCCATTATGCTTAATTGTAAATTCCCCAAGACCTTTTAAGTTGTGATCAACAAAACTATTCTTCAATGTAATGGAAGTACCACTTTTCAGCACACATCTTTCGTCCATCCATCGTTGTTCCATGTAAACTGTACCCGTTCTCCACAACCGAAGAATCTGTACTTGATGGTGTAACCCGTGTTTTAGCATCTTTCCCATAAAAACAACTCTTAAAGGAAGTATGCAACCAGTTACATCGTCGGGCAATGTCGGCAGCTTCGTTCTTAACTCATCTAACAACTCTTCCGTTAGGTATTCGTCCGCATCCATTCTCAAAGTCCATTCTGTCTTTATGGGACAGTTATCCAACGCCCACTGGAATTGCTGTGCTTGGTTTATGTATTCATGCTGCAATACTGTAGCACCACATTCCTTAGCAATGCCAACTGTACGATCATTCGAGAAGCAATCTATAACAAATACTTCTTTAGCTACATTTAGTAGGCTCTTCACGCAACGTTCTATGTGTAGTTCCTCGTTATATGTCAGTATGATAGCGGTAATATCCAGTGCTTCCATAAATATATCTATGCACTAGTGTCCGGAGAAATTTCCTCCGATAGGGTTTTAACTGTTTAACATCAATAACTTACAAGCATCAGAAAATTTTTCGATTAGAACTTCGGTAACTTTGCGGTAGCCATCAAGAGGCCATCCGCAAGCCATGAACAAAGGAAAAACAATCTTCGCTCAGATCATGTCTCTCTTCAACGAATACGAGTTCAAGAAGTGTGTCGACCGCTACAAAGGTGACCGGCACGCCATCAAGTTCAATTGCCGCGACCAGTTCATGGTGATGAGCTATGCTCAGTTCACCGACAGGGCTGGCCTGAGAGATATTGAGACTACACTTAACCTCTGCGGAGACCTCTACCGTTCTGGGATCAAGGTGATGCCCCGATCCACGCTTGCGGAGGCCAATGAGAAGAAGGATTGGCGTATCTATCAAGACTTTGCGATGACCCTGGTGAAGGAAGCCACGGAGCTTTACAAGGATGAAAAGCTGCGGATTGGTCTTGAAGAGATGATATATGCGTTTGACAGCAGTACCATTGAACTGTGTCTTAAGTTGTGCCCCTGGGCAGAGTTCCACCATGGAAAGGGCGCGTTCAAGATGCATACGCTGATGGATCTTCGCGGATCGATTCCCACGTTTGTCCTGCTCACTCCAGGCAAGGTCAATGACGCCAAGGTCATGGACAAGATCCCTGTCGAAGCTGGTGCATTCTACCTGATGGACAAAGGCTATGTCGCTTTTGAGAAGCTTTACAAGTACTTCCAGATGAAAGTAGCGTACTTTGTCACTCGGGCTAAAGACAACATGTCTTATGAGGTGATTGAGTCCAGACCGGTCAACATCGGTTCGGGCGTTCTTTCGGACGAGACTATCCGACTCACCGGCTATTACTCGACTAGGAAGTACCCTGACACGCTGAGACTTGTTGTGTATGAGGACTTTGAGAGCGGAAAAGTCTATCGCTTCCTGACCAACAACTTCGCGATTGAAGACCCACTGACCATTGCAGAACTGTATCGCGAGCGCTGGCAGATTGAACTCTTCAAATGGATCAAGCAACATCTGCACATCAAGACCTTTTATGGAACTACCCAGAACGCGGTGTACACGCAAATCTGGATAGCCGTTTGCGACTACCTTCTGCTCATCATTGCGAAGAAGCGATATGGTCTTGTTCCAAGTCTTCATTCTATCTCTAACTCAATCGGACAGGTCCTCTTCAACAGGGCGGATATCCGAGATCTTTATAATCAACCGACTGTTCCAGTAATTGTTCCGGAGACGGGTTCGGTTGGGCAACTTACGTTATGGTAAAATTTCTCCGGATAGCAGTGATATCTATGTATTTTATTTTCTATTCAACTCAGCGGCTTTCCTCAAAAAACCTATTGTTTCTCCATATTTGTCTGCATTGTTAGAATACCTTATTAGACGTTCTTTTGCATTCTTTAACAATGAGACTCGCAGATTATCATCACTGTATACTTTATAAATTTTTTTTGCCATATCCTCGGCATTGTGTGGAGAAAAGTACACTGCAGCATCTTCTGCAACTTCTTTATTAAAATCAAAGTCTGATGCGATAATTGGTAACCTAAAATACATATATTCTAGAAGGGTCCCCGAAAAGGTTTCTAACAATGAAGGAAATAACCCTAAATCACTTTGCTTAAAAACTTCAGCAAGATCACTCTGATTAAGATAACCATGGTTGACAAAGTAGTTCTCTACATCATAATGCTTTATCAGACTCATGAGAATAGGATATTCCTTAACATTATCTGGCAATGTATAATGAATTTTAAAATCCTTCATCGCAAATCTGTTTATTAAGATTGAGGCGACTTCTGGCAGAATTAAGTAGTCTTTGTGTACGGCTGGCGAAGATGCATAAACCATATTAAATCCTTCATGCTGTTTTTTTTCGTTACTTATATTGAAGTAACTTGACGGCAGCACATTTGAAACAACGCAAACATTATCTGCAGTTGTATCGACAGTGTTAAGAATGCATTTTTTAGCAATCTGAGTTTGAGTTATAAAAAACTTTGTTTTTTTCATTAGCCAACGCGTGAGCATTGCCTTAATCCTATAAGTAATCCTCTGCTTAAATGGAGTAACATTCAAAACAAATTTATTTACGCCCCCAACGACTGCCCAAGCATTTGCATGGTACATCACTTCGGTTGTTTTGAACATATGGTAAGAGGGGGCCAATAAACTAAAAATGACATCTGGTTTAATGTCAAACTCTAAGCGCTTAATAATCTTCCTATCAGCATTATAGAATTTAATATTAGGCTGAGTGTGAAATACAAAGTAATGCTTTTCATCTAAACCCTTTTCTTTGCCCCTCATTACTCTGTCAAAATCTTTGGAAACGAAATATATCCATTCATTTCCCTTATCATCCAACGTTTGTTTGAAGAAATTTATAGCAACGTTAAAACCTCCTGCGGCAGCCGGTTTTGCAATAATCAGATTAAGAACTATCTTCATCTTCTTATATATTTTCGTTATTTAAGTTTCGCAAGTAGCTAAAAAAGAAAAAAGCTAAGGTTGAAATCTTTGAGAGTTATTGCATATCTCATTGATTATCACTGTATTGGTGTCGCAAAACAACTTAATACAGTCAACCTTAGCATCAACAAAGATAGGCATATAATCTCGGAACTCAACAGCTTTTATGCTGAAAGTAACAATACGAAGGCGATTCAGGGAATCATGAACGTAATGTCTCATATCACGCTTGACCAAAGGCAGATGGAGTTTGCCATGGCTGCGAACTGCAAGTTCACGGCCGGGCAGGTCCTTGAGCTGATGGTTCTGTTCCCTTTCTTCGCCGTCAAAAACGGACACAACTTTGCCAAGAGCATCCTCGGGCAGATGTTTGCCTGCCGGAAGGATATGTTCTACCGCTTTCTGGCCAATGCGGACATCAACTGGCGTCAGA
>Ga0310694_10000403_pt1 | contig 58124 bp, 90 predicted proteins | sample 174DNAGHGhighgp2_FD_203884 | JGI IMG/M metagenome (GOLD analysis project Ga0310694, IMG submission 203884) | Sheep rumen microbial communities from Palmerston North, Manawatu-Wanganui, New Zealand - 1742 DNA GHGhigh gp2 (v2) (version 2) | ecosystem: Host-associated > Mammals > Digestive system... | reverse complement strand
ATCCCTGTGAGAGCCGGTGAAGCACCGATCGATGTGACAGAGGCCGAAGGAGAACGCCTGATCGGCCTGGGAGTCGCGGAAGCGGTCCAGGCTGAGAAGATCAAAGCCCCCAAGCAGGAGCCCGTAGAAAAGGCTCCTGAGGCCGAAAACGAGGGCGTCAGTCTTGAGGAAATGTCCTTCAATGAGCTGAAGGCTCTCGCGCAGGAGAACGGCGTTGATGTCAGCGGGATCCGGAGCAAGTCCGGAATGATCGAAGCGATCAACGCAGCTGAGGAAGCGCCTTCCTTCGATGCTCAGGATGTGGTTGACTGATGGGCTTCAAGGAAATGGTGGAAGCGGACAACCTGCGCACCTTCCTGGATATCGAAACCTTCGGAGAGCTCCGGACCGTTGAGTTTGACGGAGACGTCTACAGCGGTGAGGATGAAAAAGGCATCCCCGTGGTGATCAGCCAGATGAAGGAGCAGGACCGCATCACCGTCATGAGCGATCATGAGCACGGCCTGTACCGCGTCACTGCCGTATTTCACTGCAAGCTGGACGATGTCGGCGGCAATATTCCGGAAAAAGGAAGGCGGTTCGGAATCTATGATCCGGATGACAGATTCCTCCGGGAGTATTACGTTGCGCAGTCCTCCTGCGATCACGGCATGATCAGGCTTGAACTGGAAGCGATTGACGAGTGAGGTGAGGCCGGATGGGTATCATTGACGTCAGCGTAAACGATGCTGGTCTGAACTCCCTGGACTATGTCAACTCGATCCTGTTCAACTTCCCTGGCAAAGCCATGGTGGCAGTCAACCGCGCAGCCAAACGCGCCGGACAAGCCGGTAAGACGGAGGCGAAGCGGTACGCCACACGGGTCTACAACATCAAAGCCAGCCAGTTCACCCGGAACACCACCACCACGGTGAAGGTGTTCGGCGGTGGCGGCGGCGCTACCAAAGTGATCATCAGCTATTCCGGAGCGATGCTGGATCTGCTGGAATTCAAACCGCAGATATCCGACTCGAACGGCGTCAAGTACCAGGCGAAGCGCGGAAACATGGTTCACCTGCAACACGCCTTCGACATCCAGGCATACGGAGGCCATGTCTATGAGCGTGTCGGAGCGCCGAGATTCCCGGTCAGACGGAAACTCGGACCCTCCACCGCGCACATGGTGAAGGACACGGCGGTAGCCGATCCGCTGGGCAAGCGGATCATGGAGGTATTCAACGAGCGCCTGTCTCACGAGATCGGGCGTATCCTCGGCAAGTAAAGGAGACGAACCATGACCAGTGTAATGCTGCTGGAGGCTCTGAAACGAAGAACAGAGACCGCCACGGCTGAGCTTCTTCTGCCCGTGAAGCCGACGAAGAAAGAACAGGAGCCGGAGATCCGCGCCCCCATGGTCTACAAAACGAGGCTTCCGGACGAGAAGGCGTCCAACAAATACGCGCCGTATGTCCTGCATACCGTAGTGAACACGTCCTACACCCAAGAGCCCGGCAACCTGCCGGAAGGACTGGTTAATGTCAGGACGCTGTTCTGTGTGTACAGCGAAGACGAACAGGAAGGCGGTCTGAACCTCCTCAACCTGATGGAGCGCATCCGGATCAGTCTGATGGCCAAGCCCATCCTTGACAGGCAGTTTGCCCTGGATCATAAGGGAGGGATTGAGCAGCTGGTCTATCCGGACGATACCGCGCCTTTCTATCTGGGCGAGATGATGACAGTGTGGAAGATGCCGCCTGTCGGAAGGGAGGAAACGGCCGTATGGGACGGACAGCCGCACAAGACCTGAAAGAGGTCAAAAACTGGGTGTACATCGGGCCTACGATCCGGAGCGCGATCCAGCATAACACCATCCTCACCGGGACCCGGGAGGAAGTGGAAACGAAGCTGGCCCGCGCGATTGAGAAGTATCCCCCGATTGCACAGCTCCTGATCAGCTCTGAAGAGCTGGCCAGGGCAAGACAACTTGTTAAGCAACCCGGCAACCGTCTGTACGAAGTGTACAGGCGGTTTATTGCAGGGTTCAAAAATGAAGGAGGTTAATACCGATGGCAAAGCATGGCGTGTTTGTGTCGGAGATGGCCACCAGTGCCGTTACTCCCGCAACTGTCGAAACCGGTGTGCCGGTGTTCCTCGGGGCTTCCCCGATCCAGAACGCGGACACCCCGGCTACTCCCGGCGTCCCTGTTCTCTGCACCAGCTGGAACGAAGCGGTCCAGAAGCTGGGTTATTCCGATGACTGGGATACCTATCACCTCTGCGAGGCGATGTATTCCCACTTCAAACTGTTCAATGTATCCCCCGCGATCTTCATCAACATGCTGGATGCAAGCACCATGAAGAGCGCTGTGGCCGCGGCTGACAAGAATGTCGTGAGCAAGAAGGTTGCTCTGACCGCCAAGGCCATCCCCGGCAGCGTTGTCGTGAAGAATGGCAGCACCACGCTGGTTCTGGGAACGGATTACGATCTGTACTTCGCTGACGAAGTGCTGACCATCGAAGTCCTGAGCGGCGGCAGCGCCTACAGCGCCACCACGCTGAATGTGGCCTACGATGAAGTGACCCCCGCCAGCGTGACCGCGAATGTCGTGGCCGACGGCGTGGAAGCTGTTGACCTGTGCATGAGCACGATCGGCCTGGTGCCTGATCTGATCGTGGCCCCCGGATACTCTGACAACACCGCTGTTGCCGCTGTTATGGCTGCGAAGGCCGAAGCGATCAACGGACTGTTCCGGGCGAAGGCGATCATTGATATCTCCACCGCTTCTTCCGGCGGCGCGGACACCTATGACGAAGTCATCGCGCTGAAGAATGCCAACAACTTCACCGACGAGAACGAGCTCGTCTGCTGGCCGCTGGTCAAGCTGGGCGATAAGGTCTATCACCTGTCCACGCAGGTTGCCGGAGCGATTGCCAACACCGACGCCACCTACACTGCGCCTCACGTCAGCCCCTCCAACAAGGGCCTGCAGTGCGACAGCCTGGTGAACGTGGCCGGTGGCGAAATCATCCTCAGCCTCGAGCAGGCGAACATCCTCAACGGCGGCGGCGTGGTCACCGGCCTGAACTTCATGGGCGGCTTCAAGGTGTGGGGCAACTACACGGCCTGCTATCCCACCAACCAGGATGTGAAGGATTACTTCATCCCCGTGTCCCGGATGACGGACTTCGTCAGCAACACCCTGATCAAGACCTTCTGGGGCAAGCTGGATGAGCCCATGACCCGGCGCTTCATCGACACGATCCTGGACAGCTGCAACATCTGGCTGAACGGCCTGACCGGTTCCGGGTACATCCTAGGCGGCCGCTGCGAGATGCTGGAGGACGAGAACCCCACCACCAACCTGATGGCCGGTATCGTCAAGCTGCACGTTTACATCACGCCGCCGTCTCCCGCGCAGGAGATCGATTTCGTTGTCGAATACGATCCTTCTTACGTGACCGCGGCTCTTACCTAAGGAGGGATAACAAATGGCAAAGCAGCCTGAATCCAACATCATCTTCGAGATCTACGAGGATGGCAACAACTACATGGGCCTGACCCAGGCCACCCTGCCGAACGTTGCGTTTATCGTGCAGCAGATCCAGGGCGCCGGGATCAATGGCAACATCGATGTGCCGATTGCCGGCATGATGGAAGCCATGGAGCTGGCGCTGAACTGGCGCAGCCCCACAGAGGCCGCGAAGGCCCTGGCGGCTCCAAAGAGCCACCACCTCGACCTGCGCGTGGCGCACCAGTATTGGGACACCACCCAGACCGAGTATGCCATTGAGGCCGACAAGTACGTTATGGTAACCCGGCCCAAGGCGCTGAACCCCGGCAACATCCAGCCGGCCACTCCCGCGGATACGTCCAACACCTTCTCCGTCGTGTATTACGCCGGATATCGTGACGGCACGAAGATCTGGGAGATTGATCCCTATAACTACATCTGCGTCGTGGACGGCGTGGACTACTTCGCCCCCATCCGGAAGGCTCTGGGCAAGTAAGATTCCCTCAGCGCCGGGGAGATGATTCCCCGGCGCGTCTTTTTGGAACTTGAAAGGAGACGAAAAACATGGCAGCCGAAAATGTGAAGGAAATCAAAATCGAGGAAAAGGCTCCGGAAAATCCCGGCATCGTGGAGATCAAGCTCCAGAAGCCGTTGGACTACAACGGAACCGTCTACGAGAGTGTAAAGCTCAACCTGGAGGATCTGACCGGCAAGGACAGCATGGAGGTTGAGGCCGAACTGATGCAGCGCAAGAAAGGCGCCGTGATCTACGGTGCCCTTAACAATGATTACATCATGGGCATCGCCGCAAAGGCATGCGCCAAGGCGAAGCTGCCGATTGGCTCTGACGCATTCCTGGCCATGAGCCTCAAGGACTATAACCGGATCAAGGAAGCAGTCCGAAATTTTTTACTGAAATAGGCGCGGTCGGCGGAGACGGCGGAGACTGGCTCCGGCAGAACGCCATCAAGATGGCGAAGAATTTCAACACGTCAGTCTTTGACTGGGTCAGCCTGCCCCTGGCAGAATTCGTCCGGTGGATCCGCGCCGGGAATGCGGTAATCGAAGAAGAAAACGAAGAGATCAGAAAGGCCCGGAAGAAACGGTGAGCCTTTTTTATTTTTAACCGAAAGGAGATGCAGACATGGCCGCCAGTTATCAGATGCTATTCGAGCTGAATGCCGCTCTTGGCGGTGGGTTTACTTCCGCGTTTACCCAGGGCTCGCAGCAGATCGAAAACATGAAAGCCAAACTGGACGCCCTGAACTCCGCGGGGAGTACGGGTGACATGCTGGGCGGCATCTCCTCCGCGCTGTCAGCAGTCGGTGTGTTTAAGGGCCTGGAGGCTGTCTACGACACGCTGAAGGAATGCGCTCAGGCATCCATCGACTTTGAAAGCGCGATGACCGGCGTATCCAAAACCACGGATATGTCAGCCGGTGAATTGCAGACGATGTCCGAGGCAGTGATGAAGCTGTCCACGGAGATCCCGATCACAACCACGGAGCTGGCCAACGTGATGGAGGTGGCCGGGCAGCTTGGCATCAGCAAGGAAAACCTGCTGGACTTCTCCACCACCATGAGCATGCTTGCCACCGCCACCACCATGACGGCGGACGAGGCCGCGACAATGCTCGCGCAGTTTGCGAACATCACGCAGATGGACCCAAGCCTGTACTCGAACCTGGCATCCGCTGTCGTGGATCTTGGCAACAACTACGCCACCACTGAACAGAAAATCGTTGAGATGGGTCAGGGCATCGCCGCTGCCGGATCACTGGCAGGCATGAGCGAAGCTGATATGATGGGCCTGTCGGCGGCTGTTACCTCCCTGGGTATCGAAACGGCCGCAGGCTCCACCAGCATGTCGAAGCTGATCAGCAAGATCAACACCGCCGTGGAGACCGGAGACGGTCTGGATCAGTTTGCCAGCGTAGCCGGCATGAGCGCCTCGCAGTTCGCGGACGCCTGGGGTAATGACGCCGCTAACGCGCTGTCCACCTTCGTGACCGGCCTCAACGATGTGGAGCGAAACGGCGCTTCCGCAGGCGTGATCCTGGGTGAGCTTGGCATCACGGAAACCCGGATGCAGCGCATGATCCTGTCCCTGGCAGGCTCCGGCGATCTGATGAGCAACGCCATCCGGGACGCGAACGCCGCTTTTCGGGAGAATACCGCCCTGTCCGCAGAAGCGGAAAAGAGATACGCCACCACGGAAAGCCGTCTGACAATGCTTTCCAACGCAGCCAATAACGTTAAAATCTCCATTGGCGATGCGTTGACCCCCATGATTGCCGGTGTTGCGGACGGCCTGACCGGCCTGCTTGAGCCGATGGCCGAATTCATTGAGCAGAATCCGGCGATTGTGCAGGGCATCACCGCTTTCATCGGTGTGCTCGGCCTGGCTGCCGGAGCTGTCGCGGCCTACACCGCCGCTACGAAGCTGGCCGCCGCGGCGAACCTTCTGTTCGGCGGATCCATTCCCGGCATCGGCATCATCCTGGGCGTAGCTGCCGGGATCGGCGCCCTTGTGGCCGGCATCGGCCTTCTGGTGGACGCCTACAACGACGCGCATCCATCCTTCGAGGATCTGGACGCGCAGTTCGATTCATTGAACGAGAAGGCGAAAGAACAGCAGGCCATTATTGACCTGGCAGAGGAATACAAAAACCTGACCGCTGACATCGCGGCAACCGAAGCGGCGGCGGCGATTAAGTTCAGGGCGGAGCTGGATATCGGGGATGTCTCCGAAGAAAACCTTCAGCTCATTGACGAGCTGAAGAGCAAGATGACGGACAAAACCGCAGAGCTGAAGCAGACGCTGGAGCTGGCCGGAGCCGATGACATTACCGACGAGGAAATGGAACGGCTGATCGATCTGGCCGCGAACGCGCAGACGTCGGATGACACCATCCGGCAGGAGCTGGAGCTGATCGGCGTGGATGAAGTCACGCCGGAGATGATCCAGCAGGTCCGCGACTTTGCCAACGCCATCACCACCGATTCCGGTACCCTGGAGCAGCGGCTCCGGCTGATCGGCTTTGATGACTCTACCGTGGCCAGCATGGGCTACGGCAGCTACAAGGATTTCGTGGCCGATGTAGCGGCCGGGAATGTGGTGGTCAACAAGGATGGTACCATCACGCAGAAGCTTGACCTGTCAAAAATCGCTCCGGATGATCTGGCCAAGATCAAGGAGATTGCGGAAAACGAAGGGTACGTGGTCACGGCGGACGGGACTGTCACTCAGACCGTGAACGTGGATGGCGATGTAGCCGCGCTGAAGCAGGCCTCGGAAGATGAAAACGCCCTGGCCGAAGCGGAGGCGGCAGCCTCTGCGGCAGCCGAAGAGCTGGCAGCCAAACGGGAAAGACTGAAGGAAGTCACGGACGCGCTTCGCAGTGCATCCGGCGGGATGATCACCGCGACTGATGAGGAAACGGATGCGCTGAACCGGCAGATCGATGCGTATGAGGCGGTCGCCAAGGCCCGGAAGGATCAGTACACTGCCGAAGCGTTGGACACCATCAAGAAACAAAGCAAACAGTATGTCCAATCCATCCAGGACGAAGATACCGCCATGCGGAATCTGGAACAGGCTCAGGGCCGTGGCAAAATCGCCCAGGAGCTGACCGCCGGAGGAAACGCCGCAGAGTATCTTCGCACAGAGTTTGAAGGCCTTGTCGAAGCTGCGCAGGCATATGAAGGCGAAGGATCCTGGCTGACTGATACCAGTACCGAAGCAGTTGCCCTGCAGGATAAGTTCTACGGCCTGCAGGAAACCATAAACGCGATTACCGGTCAAAAGTATGATTTCTTCGGCAGCGGTCTCGCCGGCATGGGCGTAACCATCGAGGGCATGAAAACAGACACGCTGTCTGTTGCTGACGGATGGCAGACCGCAATTGGAGAGGCCGGGAAATATGCCGATCAGGTTGAGGCCGCTGACAAGATTCAGCAGGAATACCTGCAGAACCTGATCAACGGTGTCGCGGACGGTACCATGACATACGAACAGCTGCGGGACGCGCTGACCGAAGCTTACGCTGATTACGAGAACGGCGCTGAGATCGTAGATGAAACGATGAAGCAGGTGGAGGCAGGCGTGAACGCCGCTAAGGCCGCCGCCGAGGGATCCGGACAGACCGCGCAGAGCGAAGCGGACACCACCGTTGCCGCTGTCGGTACCGTGATCGAGCGGATGGAAGCCCTGAAAAAGGCCTACGATGAAGCCAAACAGGCCGCCCTCGGAGCCCTCGGGAACCGGTTCAGCCTGTTCGAAGAAGTCGGTGAAGGCGCGGAAGGCCCGAACACCGATGAGATGCAGACCAACATGGACGCCCAGGTGAAATACTGGGATCAATACAACACCAATCTGCAGACTGCTCTGGATAAAGGTCTCGCGCCGGAGATTGCCAAACAGCTGTCCGACGGGTCCGCGGAAAGCGCCGCCGCCCTGGCAGAACTGGCAAGCGCCAGTGAAGAGGAAATCGGCAAGATCAACGACAAGTTCCAGGAGGTTGAATCCGCAAAAGATACGCTGGCCTCCACAATCGCGGACATGGAAACCAACTTCAGCGAAGGCATGGCAGCGCTGAAAACGGAACTGGAGAATACAGTCAAGGAATTGGACAAGGGTTCCGAAGCGGCACAGGCTGCAGCGGCAACCATGGAGGCCTATGTGGCTTCCCTGAAAGCTTCCGAAGGGGACGCCTCCTCACAGGCCAGCGCCATCGCGGACGCAGTCAATTCCGCGCTGTCTGCCATCTCTGACGTGGACGTTGATATCACCTATCACTACAAAACCGACGGATCACCGCCTGATGACGCAAGCGGCGGTACGGTAGTCGGTCGCGCGGCAGGTACTGATTACGCCGCGGCAGGTCTTACCCTTGTCGGTGAGGAGGGCCCGGAGCTGGTCATGATGCATGGCGGCGAAAAGGTGCTGACCGCGCATGAGACCGTGAACGCCCTGTCTGGCGGATCCGGTGGGAACAATATCTCCGTCAACATCTCTCCTTCCTACAACATCAGCGGAAGCCAGAACGTATCGGAGATCCGCGCCATGCTGCAGGAGCAGAGCGAGAGTCTGCGAGATCAGGTGGAATCCATCATGGATGATGTGATGTCTGACCGAAAGCGGACGGCCTATGCGTAAAGGAGTGAGAGCATGGCCACATACACGACTGTACAGGGCGATACGTGGGACAGCATCGCTCACAAGCTGACCGGCACGGAGGAAGTCACCGCGCAGCTGATCGAGGCGAACATGGACAAAAGCTCCATCATGATCTTTTCCGCCGGGATCGTGCTGAATCTGCCGGACTTCAACAATTACGCCGGAGATGAGGAATACTATCCGCCATGGAAGAAGTGAGGTGAGCTGAGTGGCTGACGCGGATATCTACAACAAACAGGTCGAATATCAAAAGCAGGAATTGGCCAGACGCTCAGCCTGGAAGATCAAGATCGAGGGCGTGGACTGCACGGAGCAGGTCATGAAGGATCTGCTGTCCATTGACATCACGGATAACGAGAGCGAATCCACAGACGATCTCCAAATCAAGATGAACGACGCCAGCGGAAAGTGGATCGAAAGATGGCTCACGGAAACGATCTACCAGGGAGCATCCGTGCGCGGACTGAAGATCGAAGCCTGGGTCGGCGTCCGGAAGGGCGAAAAAGTTGTCCAGCAGAAAGCCGGGACATTCCATCTGGACAGCCTGAAGGCCGGCGGACCTCCCAGCACCGTCACGATGAAGGCATCTTCCCTACCGCCTTCCGGCGGCATTGCCGATGAAAAACGGAACAAAGCCTGGGAGAATTACACACTGGCAGGCATCGCCGGAGAGATTGCCGGAAAGGCCGGACTTGCCCTGATATACGACGCCGGAGCTCACTCCTACGAGCGCAGAGAGCAGAACGAAATGACTGACCTGGCATTTCTTCGGGCTTTGTGCCGGGAGGCAGGTATCGCGCTGAAAATCGCCGATATGAAGATGATTCTGATGGACGCGCAGGGATACGCGGCGCAGCCCAGCATCATGACCATCGCGCGGAATGACGGCAGCTATACCAAATGGAGCCTGGAAACCGGATCGAGGGATATCAGCTATGACAGCTGCATCGTCCGGTACGCGCATCCGGAGAAGGGACTGATCACCGGGTCCGCTGAATCGGAGAAGTACGCGGAGAACGAGGAACACAATCAGCTCGTGATCACCAACCGGCGAGTTGAGAACCGGGCCGAAGCGCAGGAAATCGCCGCGGAGGAACTGCGGCTGAAGAACGATTTCGGCGAGACCGCCACCTTCACGCTTCCCGGAAACCCCGGCATCATGGCCGGGCAGAATATCACGCTGAAGGGCTTTGGCTACTGGGATGGCAAAAAGCCGATCAAATACGTAAAGCACAAGCTCGGCACATCCGGATACACCACCGAGATCAAGCTCGGCGGGGACATCTCCCAGCACCTCGCCAACCGGGATGATTACACCCTCGGCAGCGGCCAGATGATCCGGATCGGGACCGTGACAGACGTGAACGCAGACAAGACCAAGGCCCGGGTGAAGTTCACCAGCCAGGGAATCACATCCGACTGGTTATATGTGGCGCAGTTCCCGGAGTGGGGCAACATCTCCTCGGAGATGTATTCCGAATATGCCACCCACCGCCACAACATGGACAAGTGGGGGGACGTGCTGGACTCGCTCAGCGGCAACCTGCAGGGCGGCCCGACAGAGCCGGACGGCAGCCACCATCACCGGATCCGGCACATCCAATGGTTCCCTCGGGTGAACGACAAAGCCATCTGCATCTTCCCCTCCGGGAGTGACAGCCATGGCTACATTGTGGGGTGTCTGAACCAATGAAAACAGGAATGCTTGGAGACGTGACCTTCGAGGTCACCGAAGCCACCTTCCGGACGATCTTTAACCTGTCCAGATCCAAAAAGGCGAACTACTCCACGCACAAGCTGGTGAACACGAAGGGCATTGTTGAATTCACCGGCGTTGATCCGGAAAAGATCACCTTTGAAATGCACTTCTCCGCGTGGATGGGCGAAAACCCGGAGACATGGAGAAAGAAGCTGGATCGGATGCTTGATAAAGGAAAAGCCGTTACCTTCGTCCTGGGCACCAGCCCGATCGGAACGAAGTGGGTTATTGAGGATCTGAACTTCACTACGGAGCTGTTCTGGAAGGACGGCACACCGGGAGAGTACAAAACCCAGATCACGCTGAAGGAATATTCCGAGTGAAAGGAGGCATGGCCATGATCATTATTGACACGTCCCAGAAACGGGAATTGTCACTGGCGCCGGAAACCGAAACAGACGCCAAGGTGCAGGAGCTCTACATCCTGATCATGACGGTCAAGGGCGAGTGTCCCATGTATCGGGATTTCGGCATTGCCGCGGACTACCTGCACATGCCGGTAAACGCGGCGCAGACCGCCATGACGCTTGCGATCACGGAAGCGCTGCGGAAGTACATGCCGGATGTGGAGTTGGAAAGCATCCGGTTCGACAGGAATGAGATCGGCGCCATGCAGGGCATTCTGAACCCTATCGTGGAGGTGAATGACTTTGAGTAGGGATACGACACCGTATATCTTCGTGAACGCGGATCCGGAAACTATGGTGGAGACGCTGACCACGAAGTACGAGGACATCACTCAGCGGACCGTTCATCCCGCCAGTCCGGAAAAGCTTTTCATTCAGTGGGTAGCTGCTGCCATGGTGCTGCTGGCCGAACAGATCAACTTTGCCGGGAATCAGAATATTCCTTCAAAGGCTGTCGGTACCGGACTGGATAATCTGGCAGAAATCTTCTTTATGCAGGAAAGGCCGCAGGCAAAACCGGCCACCGTCACGCTGCAGTTCACGATCAGCGAAGCGCAGAGTACGTCGATCCTGGTACCTGTCGGAACGCGGGTCACCACCGCGGATCAGAAGATCGTGTTCGACACGGATGAGAATGTGTATGTTCCTGCCGGAGAAACCACAGTCACGGTGACCGCCACCTGCGAGACAGCAGGGACCGCCGGAAACGGATACGTTCCCGGGCAGTTGAACACTGCCGTTGACCTGTTCGATTATTATTCCGGAGTGACAAACATCACGATGACTGACGGCGGAAGCGATACCGCGACAGATGACGAATTCTACGATCTGCTGCTGCTCGGTCAAGACGCCTATACATCCGCCGGAGCCAGAGGCGCGTATGAGTATTACGCGAAGCTGGTGTCCACGGAGATCAGGGACGTTGTGGTGAATTCACCGGTGCCCTGTGTGGTTCATATCTACGCAGTCATGGATGACGGCTCTCTCGCTTCCTCCGAGATCAAAGCCGCGATCCTGGCGGCCTGCAACGATGAAGACATCCGGCCTCTGACCGATCAGGTCAGCGTGGAGGATGCCGAAGAGGTTTCCTACGACATCAGGCTGACCTACTACATGAGCCGCGATTCCACGGAAAGCGCGGCCACGATCCAGGCCAACGTGGAGGAAGCTGTCCAGAACTACATCGCATGGCAGAACGCGAGGATCGGCCGGGATATCAACCCGAGCAAGCTGAACCAGATGATTATTGCTGCCGGCGCAAAGCGGACCGTGATCACATCCCCCACCTATCAGGTGCTGAGAAACGGAAGCGTGGACGATCCCAACGAAGCCCAGCCGGAAGACTACATCCCACAGCTTGCAAAGGTACGCACCGTAACCCTCACGAATGGGGGCTATGAAGATGAGTAAAGGCGTAACCAAGGAAAGCTTGCTGTCCATCCTGCCTGGCGTACTGGCCCGGGATGATGACATGTACAACCTGGCGCAGCTGATCGGCTGGATCATGGGAGACGGCGCTGAAAAGGTGGGCTATCCGGCAATATTCCAGCGCGTCAATGAGCTGGATGAGGATCTGCTGGACATCCTGGCTGCGGACTGCAAGATCGACTGGTATGACTATGACGCCGACATCGCCACAAAGCGGCGCCAGTTCCTTAGCAACTGGAGCATCCGGAAACGTATCGGAACTGTCGGCGCGGTCAAGAGTGCGCTTCAGTCAGTATGGCCGGATACCACCGTTGAGGAATGGTTTGAATACGGCGGTAATCCCGGATACTTCCAGGTGCTGCTCAGTCTGGACACCTCCGGCTCGGTGAACTTTTCAAAGGCTGTTCGGATGATCGAAATCTTTAAGCCCGTGAGGGCCCACATTGATGGTTATCCGATTCTGCGTATCCGGTGCGGCATCGTGATTAAGACGCACAAGAGCAACAACATTCTGTATCACGTTCCCGCAGCCGGCACCGTTCCGCGTTATTCCACCCATGGCGATAAGTCCTATGAGGACATCGTAATTGAGACAGATTCAGAGAACCAGAAATATCAGGTTCCTGTCACAGGCCAGGTCACCGCAGGCACGTATCCCCATCACACCACCCATGGCCAGATGGATGAAATACAGCTGATAGCGGAGACCGGAGCCGATGGCTCGGAGTATCATGTGCCGATTGCCGGCACAACTCCGAACTACGCCACCCACGGGGAAGTGAGTGGCGGCGGGGTTGATGTAAGCGCGTCCTCTGTTTCTGTCGGCTACGGCATCCGCAGGTGCGGGACGCCGAACAATTCATTATTCTGAGGGAGGTGATGAGCCATGCTGCAAACTGCAGCCTTCGCGGATCTGCGGAACTACATCACGAAGCGGATCTACAAAGCACAGTATCAGAGAGGCGGCTCCTGGTACGACACGGCGCTGGTGAGCAAGGAAGTGACCTCGAGGGGCATTGCCCGGATCAAGGTGCAGATTTCTCCCGGAGTTGCCTGCACGATCACCGGTGTCCGGCTGATCAACACCGAGAACCAGGTCTGGGCAACCAAGGCAATCAGTGTCGTGATTGAAACAGCGGAAACGAACCTGCTGCAGTGGTTCGACTTTGAGATCACGGAGGAGGAAAGCTAATGTACAACCGGACGTTTTGGGTAGACGAAACCGATCAGTACGAAAACCGGTACCGGGAAGTAGCCAACGCTGACGGTACGATCACCCACACCAAAGTCACCGGGGAGGTGTACGTTGAAGGCACTCCACAGAGCGCGAGAAACTTCAACAACCTCGAAGATGGCGTCTTTGACGCGCATGTGGCGCATGCCCTTCTTCTCCAGGCCTTCCGGGAAAAAGGCTGGGAAGACGACGCTCGTCTGGATGCCTTGGAGAAAGCCACCGTGCAGGAGACCGGAACGGTCACCCTGACGAACAGCCAGGCTTTCCCGTTCAACAATTCCAAGAAGTCCGTGGCCCTGGCCAACGTGAGAGACAATCTGAATTATGTGGTCGTGGTGGTCAGCAAGACCGCAGCTGACGGCGGCAACATCGGTGAGATTGAAATCTCCGAGCGGCAGGTCAACGGATTCAAAATCGCATTCACCGGCAGCTCAGCTAAAGTGACGGTAGTATACGCAGTGATTGGAGGTTATAACCAATGATTATCGTGGAAAAAAATGAAGGCCCGAAGATCGATTATGAGATCCAGAACACGGCCACCAAGAAGAAGATCACCTTTGACGATGATCTGACCATCAACCTGATCAAGCGCGAAGAGGACTGGCCCGTGCACATCGATGTCTGCTTCGATGCTGACGGATGCCTGGTCATTGGTACCGCTGCCGGCCGCGCTTATGTCGCGGAAATCGACATCCCGGCCCGGGAGTACATCTATCCGGAACCTGCGGAGGAAGGCGAAGAGCAGGAGCCCCCGACCCCTGTACCGCTGGATCTGGACAAAGTCACCCTCAGCCTGTGGGCTGTGGAGTAAAGGAGGCAACAGAACATGGCTAATTTTGATCTGAGCGCACTGGCGCTGAAAGCAGTCTGCCCCAGCAATGAAATTCTGTATGACGATCAGGGCATGCCCTCAGTCATGGTGTATGTGCCCAAGATGACCTATGCTGATCTGGACCTCGGCACATCTACGGCCACTTTCCCGGCGTTCATCGTGAACGGCACGGAGATTGACGGCTTCTGGGTGTCCAAGTATCAGAACATCGTCATGAACGGCCGCGCCTATTCTCTGCCCGGTCAGGATCCGAAAACCAGCATCAACTTCGATCAGGCGATTGCTGCCTGCTCCGCGAAGGGCGATGGATGGCATCTGATGACTGCCTTTGAATGGGGCGCTCTGATTGCCTGGTGCGAGAAGAACGGCTTCATCCCGATTGGCAACAACAACTACGGCAAGCACAGTTCCGAGTCCAACTATAAAGCGCTGCCGGCGGCCAAAGATAGTACGCATTATGCGACTCGTACTGCCACAGGCACCGGCCCTCTGACCTGGTATCATGATCAGACGCTGGACGGCATCGCGGATCTGTGCGGCAACGTCTGGGAGTGGACCGGAGGCATCCGGAGCGTGTACGGCGAGCTGCAGATCCTGGTGAACAACAATGCGGCTGACAGCGATCATCCTCAGACTGCTGCCTCTGCAGAGTGGAAGGCGATCAAGGCCAGCGATGGTACGCTGATTACTCCGGACGGTTCCGGTACCACTTCTGGATCCATCAAGATGGACTGGGTCAGCAGCAAACTGACCTATGCTGCCTCCATCACGGATGCATCCAGAGGTGAGCACAGCTGCAACTTCAGCGTCATTACCTTCGCTTCCGGTGTTGGCGATGATGCGAAGAACCTGCTGATTGCTCTCGGCATGGCACCGAAGACCAGTACCATTGTCCCTTCGAACAATACGTGCTACTTCAACAACAACGAAGCAGAGCGCTCGTTCTACCGCGGCGGCTACTACAGCTACTCCGCCAGCGGTTTCGCCTCGTTCAGCGGCGGCAACGCTCGGTCCGGCGCGAACGGCAACATCGGGTTCCGCTCCGCTTATATCAAGCTGCCAGCTGCGTAACTGCAAGCTGTAATCACCGCGACAGCGGTGATTCCCTTCCGCGCGAAGCGCGGAAAATTTTTGAGCCAAAAATTACGTATTTCGTAATTTTCTTCCATGACCCGGAATTCTCTTCCGGAACCCCTTGAAAACCGGTTCTCCTACCGATATACTGCGTACCGCTGTACGCAGTATATCGGTGCAGGAGGTGCTGGGATGGCTACTGAAGACTTCAAGCTTCTGCAGAAGGTGCAGGACATGATGGAATACGGCTATCCCATGCTCAACCAGTTTCCGAAAGCGGAGAAGTTCTCCCTGGCGCAGGACATCCGGCATTGCATGAACAATATCCTTGAGCTGACCATCACCGAGGATAAGAAGTATACGAAGAAAACCACGCTGGAAAGCCTGGACATCGAAAACGCCAAGCTGCAGATCTATCTCCGCGTAAGCTTTCGGCTGAAATATATCTCGAAGCACACCTACGGCGTGTGGGAAGAAAAGACGGTCGAAATCGGAAAGATGATCGGAGGCCTGATCAAGTCCATCAGTGGCAGGCCGAAGTCATAGGGTCCAGCTCACGTTTGCGGCGCTCGTTCAACCGCGGCGGCAACTACAACAACACCGCCAACGGTTTCGCCTCGTTAGAAAGTTAGACCACCGGGACGGGAAACCACCCGTGTGAATGCTGGCTAAGTCGGTGAAACTCCCTCCGGGACAACGCCGAGCTAACCCGAAAGGGTGAGTGTAGAGACTATACACCAGCGACCTAAACCCTGGGGGGCATGGTCAAGACATAGTCCAGACTACAACGGTCAATCGGACCGGCTATGGCAACATAGAGTAGCAGGCAACGGCAACAACGCTCGGTCCAACGCGAACGGCAACATCGGGTTCCGCTCCGCTATACCTGCTGGAAAATCCGGTCACGATGCTGGAAGCTTACGGGCTTCCTCCCAGAGCCGTGCAGGTAAAGGGAACTGGCTCCTCGGTCAGGGGATTCCTGGAAGAAAAATCTTTAGTCCTGGTGCCTCTCCGGATGTACCAGGATGGTCAAGGAAGGCCGTATGGAAAAGTACCAACATGTGTTCGAAAGGTTCATCACCTTCGAGAACCAGTATGATGGATACCGGCTGGCGCAGAGAGATAAGCGCTACAAGCCTGAGGTGCTGGCCTATACGGCTAACCTTGAAGGAAATCTCATCGATGGCATTAACCATCTGATCTGGAAGGATTACAAGATCGGGAAAGCCTTCGAGTTCTACGAATACTTCCCAAAGAAACGAATCATCACGGCGTGGCCTTTCAAAAACCGGGTGGTCAACTGCGCGGCGTACAATGTCCTCTGGCCGATCTACGTCAAGAGCATGTATGAACACAGCTACGGCTCCATTCCCGGCATGGGCCAGGTCAAAGCAGTGAAGCAGCTGCAGCGCTGGATGCGGATTGCGAGGCTGACCGGAAAGAATCAATGGATCGGCAAGGCCGATGTGGCGAAGTTCTTCTTCCGGATTCCGCATGAGGTGCAGCTGCGGGAGCTGGGAAAGCCGGTAGACGATCCTGACATGATGTGGTTTCTGGAAACCTGCATCAAGGGAGATGGCCGGCCGACCGGACTGCCGCTTGAATTCAGCGACCCTACGGACTGTGAGAGAATCTTCGGCATCGGGATGCCGGTGGGCAGCTTAATCAGCCAGATGACCGCCAACGTGGTGCTGACTCCGGTGGATCACTTCATGAAACGGATTATCCGGATTCCGAAGCTGATCCGGTACATGGATGATTCCATCATCATGGGAGACAGCAAACAGGAAATCTGGGACGCGCTGGGCGCGATGGATGACTTCCTCCAGGAGAACATGGGACTGCAGCTGAATGACAAGACTGCCGTCATGCGATACGACGAAGGCGTGGAATTCGTTGGCAGGGTCGTGACTCCGGACAGGATCACGCTCCGGAAATCCAGCAGTCTGCAGATGAAGCAGCATCTGGACTATGTGAAGAAAGCCTACGCCAACCGGGAGGTTGAACTGGACTACGCCCTGGATGTGATGCAGAGCTATCTCGGCCTGCTGAAACATACAGACTGCATAGCCCTGCGGGAAAAGATATGTGAGGATTACGTCCTCATTCGACATTCGGCACCGGAAGCCTGACAGGCCCGGCGCCTTTTTCATATCCAAAACAATTTCAGAAATGGCGGTGAGGACCATGACTCAGGTACAGCCGATTGAGGGAATCACCCCGGAAATGCTCTGGAACTTTGTTCTGGTGCTTCTGGGGCTCTGCGCAGTCGTAGTGCTGGTTTACAAGGTTATTGAAATCGTTCGGAAAGAGCATGAACGGAAGGAAAAGAAGAACAAATTGGCCGATAAGGATCTGACCGATGAGATCGCGGAGAAGGTGCTGGAAAAGCTGGAACCGCGATTCAAGGATATCGAAACGAAGCTGGACACCGATAAGAGCCGGCTTGATAACCACGAGACTTCCATCAAGAATCTGAACAGTTCAATCGACACAATCAAGGATGGAATGCAGGTAACCGCCGATGCCCTGACGGCGATCCTGGATCACGAGCTGCATAACGGAAACGCCGATCAGATGCAGAAGGCCCGGGATGACCTGCAGAAATATACCAACGGATTGATCAAAAAGGTGTGATGCTGAATGAAGCAGTTTGATCCGCGAAAGCAGTTCTCCAAAAGGCTAGCCAGATTCGGCGCGATCTTCTGGGGACTGTACCTGCTGATTGTAGCTGTGCTGATCTACTTCCAGCCGGAAACAGCCATAGCCTGCGTCTACCTGGTGCTGATCGTGACGGCCAACAAGATGCTCGACACCTGGGCCTACACGAAGAACAGTACCTATGAGAAGGGGCTACTGGCCATGCTGGAAAAGACGAAGATGGAGTTGAGTCTGAAAGGCATTGCGCAGACTGTTTCTGGCAAGAAAACCGCGAAGGGAGACGATAGCGATGAAGAAGATTCTGTGAGCGAGGATGAAGGAGAAGGAGGTAATGGCTGATGCTGGATCTGAACAAGATGATTGATTCCGCGCACGAGTGCATCGGATGGCCGTATGAGTCACCTGGGACGAACGACAAGAACGGCATTGACTGTTCCGGTATGTTCGTCAAGATGTACCGCGACCAGGGCGCGAAGATTTACCACGGCAGCAACACGATTTTCCGGGAATACTGTTCGGAAACCGGGAAGATCACCAGCGCAAAGGATCTGCAGGTCGGCATGGCCGTATTCAAGTGCAAACCCTGGACGGAGGCCGACAAGGGGAACAAGTGGTACGGGACTGAGCCCTGGAACCTGAGCCACATCGGATTCGTGACCAGCGTCAATCCGCTGGAGATCACACACTGCACCAGCCCTGTGGCCAAGACGGATTCCGCCATCGGCAAATGGGCATACTGGGGAAAGCTGAAGGATGTGGACTACGGCGGGAGCCCTTCGCCGGATCCCGGACCTTCTCCGGAACCGACACCGGTCACCAAGACGATGTATGTCTATGCGGCAAACGGAAAACCCGTGAACATGCGGACGAAGCCCAGCAAACAGGCCGCGCTGGTGGAGCGGGTACCTGTCGGCGCTTCTGTTATCTGGCAGAAGGACAACGGCAAAGGCTGGGCCTATGTGAAATATCACGGCTTCGTCGGCTGGATGATGGAAGATTTCCTGACAGAGGACGTGCCCGGGCCTACGCCTTCGACTGATCCGGAGCCCACGCCTGACCCGGATCCGCCCATCGTGATCGAAGACGCCACAGTCTGGTCCGAAAACGGGAAAGCGGTTCACATGCGAGCGCAGCCCACGACGGCCTGCAAGATGTATGATGACGTGCCCGTTGGCGCCATTGTCGGCGTGGATGCCTATAACTGCGTAACAGACTCTAAGGGCAACCAGTGGACGAAAGTCTCTTATGGTCGCCGGAAGGGCTGGTACATCATGACAAAATTTCTCGGCCTGGGCTGAGAAGAAACGAAAGGAGAAACGGAACCATGCAAATTGACCTGACACAGATCATCCTGGCGGTGATCACGTTAATATTCGGCATCCTGATGAGGTATGTCATTCCCTCCGCGAAAAGCAAGCTCAACACCGATCAAATGGAGCTGCTCCGGATCGCGGTGAAGACCGCCGTTTATGCGGCCGATCAGCTGTACAATTCCAACCAGGGACAGGAGAAATTGGCCTATGTTGTGGATTTGCTACACAAGCAGGGATATGTCATTGATCCTAAACAGGTGGAAGATACCACCCGGGCATTGATCGAAGCCATGGTGAAAGAGCTGAAGCTGGAGCAGGCGAAAGTCGCTGCCGGCTGACAATCAAATAAGCAGACGAAGACCCTCTCGGAGAAATCCGGGAGGGCCTTTTTTGTTTGCCTGAGTCGCATGCCATGCGGATACCTATCAGATTCTTGCAGATTTGAGGCACAGCATGCCTCCGGGTGCGCGGACGGTAGATTCTCCATCTGAAAGCTGGAACGCGAAATAGAGGCATTTTTGAGCGAAATACGGGCATTCGATAATTTATCAAATTCAAATTGCATGGTATGCGATATTTGGCCCTGAGAGACGCAAGAAGGCCCCTCCGATTCCGGACGGTAGATTCTTCGTCCGTGGAAGCAGAGGGGCCCCGCTGGTCAAATCTGAAAGGAATCCGGCTATTACTGCGCGGTCATCGCCTTGAACATGGTCAGATCGAAGATTTCGTCTGCCCTGGCGTTCAGATCCCCGGCAATCTGTTCGGCCTCTTCTTCGGTCATGCCGGTGAAGTTGTAGCCCTTCACCTTGAAGATGACCACATTGTTCAGAATCGGCGTCCCGTGATCGTCACAGCCATACAGCCAGGACGCCAGCGGATTGAAGATCTTCGTGTCATTCCGGAGCATCAGGTTTTCGTCCGTGATGGCCTCGTATCCCTTCGGCAGCCGATCCGGATAAAGCGGGATCAGCTGAACCTGGTCACAGCCCATGGCTGTGTAGGCCGTCTGCAGCAGGCTGACTCCCGGTTTGATCGGAAGTGCTTTCGCCCTGTTTTCCATCGCATCGAGAAGCACGCAGTATTTCACAATGAACCCTCCTTAAGCTGTCACTATCGCGAAGTAGATGGAGCTGGCCGGAATATCGTGTTCATAGGCCAGCAGCTGAATCGTGTTCTCCCGTTCACCCTGGAAGGTGCCGGCCAGAGAGTATCGGAGCAGCTCCCTGCCTGCGCAGAAGAAGACCAGCCATTGTTTCTTCATCCTCAGTACCTCCCGTCATCGTCAATCAGATCCACCAGCTCCCGGAGGATCTTCAGCGCTCCTGCGTAGTCTGTCTGCTGGACGCGCTCCCAGGCGTTATTCCAGTCTGTGATCCGGCGTTCCTTCCGCATCTGATCCCGGACTGCTCCAAGAATCCAGTAGATGTTTCCGGAGCTTCCGCTGCTCCTGAAGTGAATTACTGCTTTCGGCATTATCTCACCCCCTTTCGTCTGGCGTAGTCCATGGCCTTCCAGAGCTTCTCGAAGTCTTCATGCTTGAAGCCGAAGTCGATGTATCCCTGCCGGACAGTCTCGTAATAATGGCCGGTCGGCATCTGGATCGGGAATCCGTCATTCATCACGTAGACGATGGCATCCGGCCAAGCGTCAATGCTCCAGGTTCCCAAGGAATCAACACCGTGAGATTTATTGATCCTGAGCACCCGGTGCTCTTTCCGGTAAAACCGTGGGAATCCTTCGTAGCGGTCCAGGTTCTTCTCATCCTCCTCGCTGATCTCCCAGACACCAACCGGAACGGAGCAGCCCTTCTTTGGCTCGATCGTCAGATAGCTCCGGCGAAACACCAGCTCGTAGTTCGGTATCCGGGTGACGCCCACCGGCACCGCGTCCGGGCACCGGTAAGCCATCTGGGCCTTATTGAGGTTGGAACCGTAGGCGAGATAGTATTTCATCGAATCATCCTCCAATCTTCAGCTGATTGCTGTCTGTCACGGGAGCCAGGAAGTAATGGGCATACTGTACGACTTTGTCATATTTATCAGCTGATCCCATAAAGCTCTTGGCCACCTTCTGTTCTTCCTCGGTCATGTCCTTGTACTTCTTCTTCCCGAAGGACGGCGGGAGCCAGTTCTTTCCTCTGGCGGCAAAGATGTTGAACCTGGCAAGTATGTTCATGTCCTTGAAAACCACATGGCAGGTGCCCTTCTTGTAAAAGGTCAGGTAGAAGTACTTCGTCTCAACCTTGTCCGTCTGATGCTCCAGCTCGGCTTTCTGAAGGACATCATGCAGCGGGATCTCCGGTGTGCGTCCTCCGTCCAGGTAGTTGAAAACCTTCTCGATGTCGGCCAGCTTCTCCCGGCACTGGTAATCAAGATCAAAGGATCCTGACCAGGTCGAATATGCGTACATGGGGATGATGACCTTCTTGTTCACAGCAAAGGCGTCATTGGTTCGCCATCCGTCAAAGTAATGCCGGTTTGTGGAGTGATCGTCCCAGTGATACTTCCTGGTCCAATCGTCAAACAGATCCATGATGGTTTTCTCTACGCCCTCGTTGATGTGGCCGTTCATCTGCATCATGATTTCCAGAATGTTGAACTTCGAGAATTCATAATCAGCCAACTCTTCCACCCGCTTGTTCAGCTGATCCCGGAGATTGGATGTCAGCTGATCCATGAACTGCGGAGAGGTAAAGAGAGCGGCCCAGTACTTCTTCCGGATGCGCTTTACGGCGTCATTGACGTTGGCCTTGGTATTCCGGCCCATGTTCAGCTCAAAGGGGGATGACGCATAGGATGTGTCCTTGCTGACCACAGGCTGATTGAGCACCCGCTGACAGGCTTCCGTCTCGTGGATCAGGTGAACAGCTGTCTCGACTTCGAAATTGTACCGGTCCAGGATGGCTTCCACAAAGTCAGCTTTCGTCAGCGCCTGGGCTTCTTCCTCCGGCATATCCACATACTTGTGTGCCGGCTTCAGATGATCCAGGATCAGGTGAGACAGCTCTGACTCAGGCTGTTTGAACCGGATCAGCGCCGTAACCACGTTTGTCTTCCGCTCAGCGTTCACAAAGGCATCCTGGATGTACTCGATCTCTGCGTTGTTCTCCGTCAGCTTCTGAAGAAGCAGGTTCCGTTCATTCGTGTACGGGTTCTGCAAGGTCTCCGCATTGCACAAGGCGATCAACTGACCGCCATCCTGTAGCAGCTGCATGGCCCTCAGGATGTGCTTTACGCCGTTTTCGAAGGGCGGGTTCATGACGATCAGGGAATACTTCTTGCAGGTGGTGTAGGTCAGAAAATCGTCATGCACCACCCGGAAGCCCTTATCCTTGAGGATGGCCCGGAGATTCGGATCAACCTCAATGCAGTCAATATCTGCGCTGATTAAATCTGATCTCCATCCTGAACGATGAGCCTTATATCGCTGATTGATTACTACGGCAAGATCACCCTTTCCGGCGCTGGGTTCCAGAATGGAACTGACGTAATCCCACTTGACGCCATTCATCATCCGGTTGGCCAGGTCAATCGGTGTCGGATAGAATCCGGAGGAAGAACGCTCTTCTTCCGGAAGTATTGCCAGGTTCGTCATGATCTGTCCTCCTTGATCAGCTCGAAGTCAACGTATCCGTTGCAGTCTGCCCATTCATCAGCCAGCTCCCAGGCCTCCGCCTCATTCCATGCGAGGAAGGTCTTGTACCGGAAGACCGCATGGCCAGGGCGGTACATCTTGAACAGGTAATTCCCTAAGATGCTCATTCGGTTTCATCCTTTCTGCCGGCCTTTGGCCCGACCGGCGGGGCAGTCTTTTCTTAGCAAGCCTCGCGGAATGCGGCGGTCAGGTGCGTCCTGGCGGTCTTGAACTCAGCTCCGGACAGCCCCAGGCGCTTCGTCAGGAAGCCTTCCATGATCGTCAGCTTCTGCTCCTTGGTGTAGGAGCCGGTGCTCTTGAAGTAGGGATCCTTCGTGGAGTTGATCGCCCAGGCACTCATGGCAAGGCAGAACTGGATGTAGGCCTTGATCTTCCCGGCGTGGGTGGTTCCGTTGAACAGCCGGAACTCAACCGTTCCCTTTGTGTACAGGGCATGCAGGTTCAGTCCGCGGTACCGGGCGGGGCAGTAGTGCTGGTGGTTGATCCCACCGCGGTATCCGTTGTTCAGCTCGGAGTAGTAGATCCGTTCGATGTTGGCTTTGGTGTGTTCGCCCTTCTTCATGGCCACCATCATTTCCCGGCTGGTCTTCTGGCACCAGTGGGAGCAGCGGGCTTCGTTCTGCAGAGCCTCGCAGAAGAGATCCTGCCGGCCGACCACCAGATTCACCAGCCGGATCAGGCTTTCGGCGGTATGGTTGGCTCCGTCCACATGAACGTGGATCCCGCAGGAGCTGTTGGCCAGGGCGCCACCTTCGACCAGCTTCCGGACGATGTTCTGCAGGTCTTCGATGTCCTCATACTGCAAGATCGGGCTGACCACCTCGCAGCGGAGATCGGAGGATGTCCGGCCTTCGGGCCTGTCCACGATCCGGCCATTCCGGCGAACCTGCGGCTCGATGGAGATGTCACGCTCGCACTTCCACTTCCGGCCTTTGGTGTCCTTCGCGGTGTAGGTGTCGTATCCATCGTATTCATGGCCAACGCTTTCGGTTCCGAAGTAGGTGGCGATGATCTGCGCGGCTGCGGGGCGGGAGATGCCGGTCAGCTCAATTTCGATTCCGAAGTTCTGCGTCTTGATGGTGGTCATTGTGGTCTCCTCCTTCATTTTCGTGGGATCCAGTGTCTTTCGACAGGATGATGATACATCTTTTCGTGTACCCAGTCAACAATAAAATACACTTTTTTGTTGATTTTTTTCAAAAAATTTTGTACACTGTCCACGTAAACGGAAAGGAGGTGACGAGAATGACAGGAAACGCTGCTGTCAGGGCTGTGCTCAGCATCATTGGTAAGAATCAGTCAGAGATGGCTGAAGCGTTCGGGATGTCAAAACAATCGATGAACAATAAGTTTAGCCGGAATTCCTGGACGCTTAATGATCTTCTGAAGTTGGCAGCCATGGCAGACTGTAAGCTCCTATACCGGTTTGATGACGGATCGGAGCTGGTGATTTCAGATCCGAATGAAGGATCAGAATGAAAAACCCCGGAGCTGCAACTCCGGGGCTGAAGGTTAGGTCTTCGTATGGCGGTCGGTTTCTGCAAACGGGTCGGATCCATCGCGCTCGAGGATTTCTGTCAGATCACACTCGAGTACGTGGCAGATCCTGTCCAGATGCTTCAGACTGACACGATCGGTGACCTCGTTGTACAGCTCATTGATGGTGGCTGCCCGAATCCCGGTCTTCTTCGCCAACATTGACTGCGTCCATCGCCTTTCGCCGAGGCGGACGGAGAGTAAAATTCTGATCATGCGACCTTGCTCCTTCCTGCGGATGATACCAGAAAACGGAAGGCCATGCGCGTCCACTGGAAGATTATTCCGTATTCCGTAAGATTATTCCGCATTTGGTAATTTGGAGCACGAAAACAGGGCCAGTCAATTTAGACTGGCCCCTTTCTTTGCCTATCCGGCAAAGGGGAAGCTGGCCACAAACCATCCGTTGATGAAGAACACCGGGGTTTGTTTAAGGCCATGTTGTGGAGATGTGCAGAGCTTAAACAAACCCTGGGGCGTGTTCTCTCCTGCTCCTCCTTTCCCATCGAATTCAAGAGGAATGGTAGCTTCCTCGTGTTCCTTCGTGAGGTTGAAGATCAGCTTGATCTCGTCATCGTACACAATGGCTTTGGCCAGGAATGAATCAATCATCAGCTGCTGAAATGATTTGTTCGTGACATCGCCATCCCGGAGCGTCTCCAGGTAAGACAGGATCATGTCCTTTGTGATCATGCTGTTCTGTTCGGCCTTGATTGCCGCAAGCTCCATGCGCAGGCTGTTATCCTCATCCTCGAGCTCTCGCAATCGGTCTTTCGTGCTGGCAGTGTAGATGCCGTCCTCGATGGCCTTGAGGATGTTCTCGCGCTTCCGGGTGATCTCTTTCAGCCTGTCTTCCTTCGCTGTGATCTCATCCTCGTCCCGGCCTGTTCCCTGGTAGGCCACCGTCTGATCAGCCATCCATTCGATCAGATCATCATCCATCAGCATCTGCTGAAGGTGCGATGTGATCGCCAGCTCGACAGGATCCCGCCGGACGTTCTTCTTGTCACAGGCATGATCGTTTTTCTTCCGGACGCATGAATAATAGAAGCAGCGGTCACCGTGCCGGCCTACGCCGGAGATCCCGGTCATCAGAGCCCCGCATTTCCCGCAGATCAGCTTCCCGGTCAGGAGATATGTTCCGTATTCCGTTTTCCTTCTCATGCCCGTCCCCCTTGCGTTTGGCTTTTCCTTTACCTTCTTCTGGACGCTGTAGAAAAGATCCCTATCCACGATTGCCGGGAATCCGTTCTCATGGACGTACTGCTTATACCGGTAAACGCCGATGTATCTGTCATTGCTCAGGATCCGGTTGAAAGATGACCTGTTCCATTCATGGCCAACCTTCGTTTTCAGTCCACGCCGGTTCAGATCCTCTATGATCCGGATAAATGGCTCATCCTCCGCGACTCTACGGAAGATTTCCCGGACGATCTCCGCTTCTTCCTCCACGATCTCCGGATAGCCGTCCTTCCCTCTGCGGAAGCCCAGCGGAACAGATCCGTTTACGATTCCCTTTTCCGCATTGTCTGACAGGCCGCGGTTGATCTTCTGCGACAGCTCCCTGGAGTAATACTCAGCAAAGCCCTCCAGGATCGATTCCATCAGGGCGCCGGTCGGATCATCCGTGATGTGCTCCATGGCCGACAGCACGGTTACGCCGTTTTCTTTCAGCGTGTGCTTATGCATGACTGAGTCGTACTTGTTCCGGCTGAACCGATCCAGCGAATAGACGATGACGAACTGGAATCGGCGCTTCGAGGAATCCTTGATCATCTGCAGGAAGGAAGGCCGCCGGTCTGTACGGCCTGTGAGCGCACGGTCTTCATAGACCTTGATCACCTCAAGGCCCCGATCTGCAGCAAACTTCGTGCAGGCCTTAACCTGCTGATCGATGCTGGCATCCCTCTGGTTATCAGATGAATACCTGGCATAGATGACGGCTGATTCCATTTTCAAATCCCCAAAATCTTTCTCTTCTTCGCATCAAATTCTTCTTGGGTAAGTATCCCTTCATCCAGCAGAGACTTCAGCCGTCTTATCTGATCGACTGTTGTGTCAACCTGAGCTGCCGGAGCAGTTGCGACAACCTGCTGGATTACGGTCTTCGGCTTCTGGCACTCCAGAATATAGTCCCGCATTTTCTCAGCTGTCCAGTAATCATCCTTCTTGAAGAAGAAAGACCGCTCAGCCCCCAAAGCAGCCATCAGGCCGAAACCGAGATGCACACCTGCCGTGTTCTGCTGGTCCACGTTGAAGGTAAACTTCCCGAAAGCCATGCCAGGTTCTTTGACGGTTACCGTCTTGATGGAGGTACACGGGATCTTCTCTTCTGTCTTTTTTGTGTAGATGCAGATGCATTCATCACGGGCTACAAGGGTGAATCCATTTGAGCATTCCATTCTGAGCGGGTTCATGACAATCTCCTTTTCTTGTGGTCGAATAATTCAGTAAACACCATCTGTTGTGCTGTTGCAAGACAGTCTTACGGGATGCGGAATAATCTTCCAATCTGCTGAATTTCCTTCCGTTTTCGGGTATAATCCTTGTGCCCCTGCCGGCATGGAGCAATCCATTTTTTTAGGAGAACGACATCATGACAGTCAGAGAAGCACAGGAAATCTATGAAAAGTTCAAATCATTAGACGCCGAAACAAGGCGGTGGTTTATCACCGCCCTGTCTCAGTTGCCAGATACCGGAGATAACTCATTGCCTGAGCCTTCCGATCTACGTCCAGAGAATCAAACAGCCTGTTGAGTTCGGACCGCTCGTCATCCTCCGGGGTGACGAGCCTTTCTTCTTCCTGCGGCTCTTTGATGTCCGTCCAGCCCATCAGGTACCCGGGTGAGACGCCCAGGGCCGTGGCCAGCTTGCCTATCACTTCGGTGGGATAATTTTCGATCTCGCCCTTCTCATAGCGGTAAACCGTGGCTCTGTTCTTACCGATGATCTTGGCCAGATCGTCCACTCCCATGTGGGCTGCTTCCCGGCATTCCCTGATTCTGTCTGCGACTTTGGACACTCTCTTTCACCTCCCTTCGAGCCTTATATTATCATAGTTTTCGCAAATATGCAACTACAAGTTTAAAGAATTTATAAAATTTTCGCACAATCTGCGAAAAAAGTTGTTGACAACTTCCGCAGGTTCGTGGTATCCTTCCGGTGTCGCATAAGATGCGAATCCCGGGAAGGAGGTGAAAAACAGCATGTACGTCAACATTAACAAGCTCAAGGGGAAGCTGGTGGAGAAGGGATTATCCGTAGCCCAGCTGGCAGAACGCATGGGAATCAACAAGGCTACAATGTACCGGAAGCTGGAAAACGGCGGTCTTGGTCTCAGTGTAAAGGACGCCAACCTGATTGTGGAGATCCTAAGTCTTTCTCTGCAGGAGGCCATGGAGATTTTTTTTGCCAAGAAAGTCGCATGACATGCGACAATCGGAGGAACAGAGATGAAGATCGACGTCAGCCAGATCCCCGAAGAGACCGGAAAGCGGTTTGGCCAGTGCATCCTTGACGGGCTCAGGGAGTACCTGAAGCAGCCAGGAGCCCGGGAAGCGCTGGACGCCAGGACGAAATCGAGACACGAAAGGAGGAAAGCAGTTGAAGCCACATTACAAGAAGTTTAAGGGTGCCCGGCGCTACCATCGAACCTTCCACGATCGTCCGGTCTACTACATGCCCATGGACGAACAGGAAGTCCGGGAGCGCCGGGTCCTCTACGGACTGACCGGAACGCTGGTCACCATGTTCGGAGGTGTCGTGCTGTGGATTTTGAGCATGATCTGATGCCGAACTTCCAGATGCGCTGGATGGTCATGATCGGAGAGCTCTACATTGCTGGCCTCGGCCGGACGTATGAGGGCTACCACAAGGGAGAACGCGTCCCGATCATCCCTGGGTATGTGGTCACGAAGCTGCAGAGCCACGCGATGGAGTTCACCAGCCGGAGAGAGGCCTTCTGCTTGGCCAAGAGTATCGGAGGGAGGGTGATCAGATCAAACTAAAGGAGCCGCCCCTGCTGCAACAGGAACGGCCCCGGACACAAAGTAACCACGACCATTCTACAGAAAGGAGGCTGAAAATGCAAGATCTGCCAGACGCGCCCTGGATCCGGGAAGCGGAAACATACGGAATGCCGCCATACGATGTCGGTCCTGATCCGGTCTGTCCGATCTGCGGGAAAGAGTGCGAAATGATCTACATGGATCAGAACGGAACAGAAGTTGGATGTGAACACTGTATCAGAACAACAGATGCCTGGATATGGCAAGACGAACACAAGGAGGAACAGTAATGATTCAGCACGGTTATGAACTTGATTTCAGCAAACAGACCTTCGGCGTGATCCTCTACGGAGCGCCTGGTATTGGAAAGACCACCCTTGCCCTCTCCGATGGGAACATGGGTGCGGATACGCTCCTGATCGATCTGGAGCACGGCGTAGGCCGGACGAACCCCATCCACCGGATGAACGCCAACGTCCTGAGCGCCCGGAACTATGAAGAAGTCCTGGCTGATCTGGAGACGGACGTTGCCAAGGCCGCAAAGACCATCGTCATCGATACCGCCGGTTCCCTGGTGGACTATCTGAAAGACTGGGCCTTCCGGACAAAACCGGATGCGAAGACCAAGGCCGGTGCCTGGAATGCCATGCGGGGCTTTGGCCATGTGAAGACCGAGATCGAGAGCTTCGTGAACAAGATCAAGACGGTCATGAACAAGAACGTGATCTTCATCTTCCACTGCGATGAGAAGACCGAGAATGACGGCACCACGAAACAGCGGCTCCGCTGCGAAGGCTCCTTCAAGAACATCGTATGGACCGGCATCGACTTCGGCGCCTACATCCAGATGCTGGGCAATAAGCGGTGGGCCTGCTTCTCTCCTGAAGACGAATTCTTCGCCAAGGGCTGCCACGGAATCCACGGCCATGTGGAGATCCCGGATCTGAGCAACGGCGTTCCGAATGACTTCATGGCCAAGCTGTTCGACACAGCCCGGAAGAACATGATCCAGGAGAACGCCGCGGTTGCTGACCAGATGGAAATGTACCGGAAGGTCATGGAAGGCGCGAAGGAAATGGTAGATGCCGTGACCGATCAGAACAGCGCTAACGCCTGCATGAAGGCCATCATGGACATGCCTCACGCGCTGACCAGCCGGAAAGAATGCGGAATGATGCTCAATCAGAAGTGTGCCAGCATCGGGCTGAAGTTTGAGAAGGCTACGGCCTCCTACGTTCCGGCAGGTGATCAGAAGTGAAGCTGAAGATCACTAAGACGCTGATCGAAAGCTGGGCCTACACCTTCGACTGCGCAGAGGATTACGCGGATGAGGCGATGGCTGATTTCCTGTCCACGCTGAAGCGCGAACCGCATGAGCCGAGCGAGGCCATGATTGCCGGTACCAACTTCGAGAACCTGTGCTACCGGATCGCCAGCGGCGAGAACGTGGTGGAGACGGTTCTGTTGGACTCCGTGAATCCTGTGACCGGTGAGGTCAATGAAAGCCGGAAGTTTCCGGACAACTACGATGGCGCAAAGAAGATCGCGAACATCATCACCGGCGGCCAGATCCAGGTCCCTGTGAGCTGTGACCTCACGGTGGCCGGCCAAGACTTCTGGATCTACGGCATCTGCGATGTGGTCAAGGCCGGGGTCATCTACGATGTGAAATTCCGGACAACGAGCCTCGGAAGCTCGGACGTCTACGGAAAGTACCTGCACTGCTCCCAGCATCCGCTTTATCTGCAGGCGCTTCCGGAAGCCCGGCGGTTCGATTACCTGGTGAGCGATGGCCGGGATCTGTACGTGGAAAGCTACGACCGGAACCTGATCGAGCCGGCGGAGGTTCACATCCGGAACTTCTGGGCATGGCTGCACACGAAGCCGGAGCTGCTGGAGATCTACAAGGAGAAATGGGTGGTCGAATGATCGGCAGGCTGAAGGAGATGTTCCGCAGCAGAGACGGCTCCGGATGGATCGTCACCTTCTTCACCAAGGAGAAGATTGACGGAGACCGGTTCGATGAGCTGGCCAAGTATGACTGCGACATCGAGATCAAGAAGCACCGGAAGATCCGGAGCAAGAACGCGAACAGCTACTTCCACGTGCTGGTGAACAAGATCGCGGCCGAGACTCCGGAATCCGAGGAAGAAGTGAAGGCCCGGCTGATCACCAGCTACGGACCGCTGGCCAGAACAGCTGACGGAAAGTATCTGATGTTCATCCTCCCGCGAGATGTGGACGCCACGGACTACTACAAGTATGCAGTCCTCTACGACCAGCGCGAGGTGAACGGCGTGACATGCAACATGTGGAAGGTCTACAAGGACAGCCACAAGATGGACACAAAGGAGATGGCCAGAGTGATAGACGGCGCGATCCAGGAGGCCAAGGCGCTGGGGATCGAGACGGAAACGCCGGAAGAGCTGGCCAGGATGAAAGCAAAGTGGGCTGAGTACGAAGCAGCTCACCCGATGAAAGGAGACTGACATGGAATCCATCATTACTGATCAGCTGCTGGAGAAAACTCCCAAAGATGACGGATACAGCAGCTATAGCAACAAAAACGACTTTGTTGCGAACGGACAGATCATGGTCACGATCACCCTGGCAGAATACCGTGCCCTTGTGAAGGGTAATTCTGATGCTCAGGTTGCCGATGCCAAGAGCAAACAGCGCACCGCAGAGCTGGAACGGGACGAGCTGAAAAAGCAGGTCGCGGATCTGCAGAAGCAGCTGGATGAGCTGAAAGGCCTGATTCAGAGCAAATTCTCTGTGGACTCGGAGGATAAGGATGTCGGAATCAATTCTGCAGAGTGAGCGCTGCTGCTACTTCTGCGGATCGGTGGTCAGTCTGGAAGAGCATCACATCTTCGCCGGCGTGGCCAACCGGAAGATCAGCGAAAAGTACGGCCTGAAGGTCTGGCTCTGTCACCGGCACCACACCGGAGACGGCGGCGCCCAGTACGATCCGGAGAAGGGCCTGCAGCTGAAGCAGGAAGCCCAGAAGGCATTTGAAAGGATCCATGGCCATGAGCTGTGGATGAAGACGATCAGAAAAAACTATCTGTGAAAGGAGCTACAAACCATGAGCGCGATCAAACGCGGATACCCGAACCCCAACTACACCGATGGAGACATCCTCACCGAGGAAGAAGCTGAACTGCTGGCGGATGTCGGCCTGGTGACGATCTATGCCGATCACTACGAGGAGCTGGTCAGCAAGGCCGCTGCGCTGGACATCCTGACGGCCGACATTAAGAGCATGATCGACAGCGGAGAGAGCGGCTACGGCCTGATCAATGATTCTCTGGTCCTGGCGGTGACCGGGATGGGCGCCTATCAGCGCAAGAAGAAGATGGAGGATAAGAAGGATGGACAGGATTGAGTTTATCGGAAACCTGACGAAGGATCCGGAGCTGCGCACCACGCAGACCGGGATCAATGTGTGCAGCTTCTCCGTGGCGGTGAATAAGCCGCTGTCGAAGGCGCAGCGGGATGCCGGCCAGCAGGCCCAGGCGAAATACTACCGGGTCACCGCGTGGCGCGAGCTCGGCGAAAACTGCGCGAAGTACCTGGCCAAAGGCAGGAAGGTGTACATCTGCGGCACGGTAGACGTGAGCACCTACACTGGGAACGATGGACAGGTTCACGCCAATCTGGAAGTCACAGCCAACGAGGTCGAGTTCCTGACACCCAGAGGCGATCAGGGAGCCACTCCGGCACAGGGCCAGGGATATGCCAGTCCGTCAGCTGCTCCGGCTCCTGGGTACGCTCAGGCGCCTCAGGGATATGCTCCACAGCCCGGATACTCTGCACAGCCTGCACCGCAGTACGCGCAGCAGCAGATGGCATACGCTCCGCAGAATTCACCATATCCCGCAGCTGCTCCGGCCGCTCCAGGAGGATTCACCGCGGTGGAAACGGACGATCTTCCGTTCTGATGACCATTATGGGGCCGGAATTCGCCTCCGGCCCCTCCGAAAGGATGTGAGACGCATGGCCACAGGTAAACGGTTTTACTGGATGAAGCTGAAGGAATCATTCATGACCAGTGATACGATCGATTACTTTATGAGCCAGCCGAACGGCGCTCAGTATGTGGTCTTGTATCAGATGCTCTGTCTCAAGACCATCAACACAGACGGAAAGCTGGAACGGAAGATCGGAGAAGTGATCATTCCTTATGACATCAGCAAGATTCAGCGCGACACGAAATGGTTCTCCGAAGACACAATCCGGGTGGCCCTGAATCTGTACAAGTCCTTCGGCCTGATTTACGAGGATCAGAACGGGACGCTGGTGATGACGGATCACGACAACCTGGTCGGCAGTGAAACGGATTACGCGATTCAGAAGAAGAATCAGCGGCTCGGGAACCCTGACCAGAGGAAACTCCCATCCGGAAGTGTGGACAAGGTTAAAGACACTGTTGTGGACATTGTCCATACAGAGATAAGAGATAGAGATAAAGAGATAGATAAAAAAGAACAAGAAGAAAAAGTCGGCGGCGGTGACGTTTTTGAACTGGATCCGAACGAAGCCCAGCGGATTGCCAGAGATCACAGCGAGATCCTGGACGCGGCTGAAGCCGCCGGATTTCCGAAGAATCAGGCCACATGGGACAAGATCATTGACCTGTACGCGGAATTCGGGAAAGAGACCGTCCTGGCTGGGATCAGCGCCTGCGTTGAGCAGACTGTGACCAAACCGGCGTATCTCCGGAAGTGCTGCCAGAACATCGCATCCGGAGAGAAGCGGACCGAAGCGGACCCGTTGCTGCCGAAGGATCACGTTTTTATGGGGTGGTGAAATGGACGCTTACAGAAACATCGATGCGGAATGCAGCGTCCTGGGAGCCGCCATGCAGAGTCCGAAAGCGCTGAAGCTGACAGTCGAAATGGAGCTGGAGGACTTCACGGAGGAGAACAACCGGATTGTCCTGGCAGCCATGAAGGAGCTGGCCAGAAAAGGAACCCCTGTTGACCTGGTCACGATGTACAACGAGCTGAAGAAGGGCAACCGGGATGAGATCATCGGTCCGACCTACCTGATGGAGCTGATCCGGCTGATGCCGACCACGGCGAACGTGCAGAGCTATATCAAGATCGTGAGGGAATGCACCAGCCGGCGGAGGCTGAAAGCCATCGGGGAAACCCTGATCAGCGCCTCCGCAGAGCAGGACAAGAGCGTGGACGAAATCCGGGAAAGCGCGGCGCTGACCATCCGGGACGTGAAGCATGACGGAGCTGTCCGGCTGGTCTCCCAGGAGGAAGCCATCATAACGACCTACGACGCACTGGACAAGGCACAGAAGCGCGAGGGGCAGACGGAGAACCGGATCAAGACCGGCATCGGACCGCTCGACAAGATGACCGGCGGCCTGTACGGATCGAAGCTGATGGTCATCGGCGCCCGGCCTTCTGTCGGAAAAAGCATCTTCGCCATGACGATCTGCATGAACGCGGCGAGACAGGGCAAAAGGGTCCTCTACATCACGATGGAGATGAAGGTTGACGAGCTGATGGAGCGTGAATTCGCCTCCGCGAGCATGGTGAACCTGAGCGAGATCACCAGCGGAGAGATCAGTGAAGACGGCTGGATGAAGCTGGCGCAGTCCATCGCCGCGCTGTCCGACAAACAGATTTTCTACTGCACGGACGGCTACACCGTGGAGGACATCCGGAAGGCGGCCTTCTCCCTGTACGAAAACGGAGGCATTGACCTGATCTGCGTGGACTACCTCCAACTGCTGGAAGGCAGCAAGAGACGGAGCAACCGGCAGGAGGAGGTGTCCGACATCAGCCGGGGGCTGAAAAGACTGGCGCAGGAGCTGGACGTTCCGATCATCGCGTTGAGCCAGCTGAACCGCGGGAGCGCGAAGGAGAAGCGGCCGCCTACCATGAACGACGCCAGGGAAAGCGGAGCCATTGAGCAGGACGCGAACATTTTCCTGCTGCTGCACGATCCGGACGTGGACGAGCTGAAGAACGAGGATCTCCGGAGACTGCATAAGAACCTGGGAGACCGCGGCATGAAGCTGATCTACGTGAACGTGGACAAAAACCGGCAGGGCCGGAAGGGCATCTTCTACATTGCCTTTGACGGTGACCACATGAGATTCCTGCCATTGAGCAAAGAGGAGCCAAACGAATGAGACCGGATGCTGAACTGCTGAAATTCGCGCTGACCTGCGAAAAGATCGAAAAGCAGGGCGGTGACGTCCTGGGGTACATCGAGCAGGAATACCCGAGCTATACGCCCCGGGCCACCTGGTACCGCCTGCAGAAGAATCAGCTGAAGCGCACGACAGAACAGCTGACGGAAGGAAAACCCAAAGAGAAAGGAGTGAAGTACGTGGGCAAGATGATGGATTTGGCCCAGGGCTGTATCGAAGCCTACAGTCGCGGCGAAAGTGTGTATGACTTTCTGGCCAGTCAGGGCATCAAGAATCCGAGCGCTTACTGGTGCCAGATTAAGGCTACCGTGAAGCTGAAGGATCCGGATCTGTACGAGAAGCTATCTGTGATCCGGACGGACACCCGGAAGAAGGAAACACCTGCCCGGAAAGAAGTGGAGACCATCTTTTTCGGTGGCAAGGAGTACGAGAAGATGGATGGCCCTTCCCCGACCTGCTGCCAGCCGGCAAGACCCAGCGGCGTGACGGTGCCGGATGTGCTGACGGAAGATCCGAAACCTTTGATGATTGCAGCGCTGCTGTCAAGTGTAGATCCGGGTTATAAGTACGAGCTTATCAAGACGCAGACCAGAAGTGATATTCACATGGCCTTGTGCTGGCGGGATAAGCTCTGCAATCAGGAACACAATCTGATCTTCACACCGGCAGACTGGAAGAAGCTTTCAAAAGAGATCCTGACTGCCATTGAGCAGTTTGGCATTTAATCAAACGAAAAGGAGACGAACAACCATGGAAAAGAACAATGGAGCCACCAAGATCACGATCGGAGACCTGGAACTGTGGACCGCTCCCTTCGGAACGAACAAGGCAACGATCACTGCCGTTGAAGGCGGGGCAAAGATGGTTCTGCTGAACCTGCACAAGAAGCTGCCGGATGTATTCGAGCTTTTTGTGGATGACGAGGCCTTCTGCGATGAGGATATGGACGGCGCCTTCTCTATCATCGTGGATCCGGAGATGGTCACGCTGTCCATCTCTCCCGGAGAAGCGAAGTTTGGTTTCAGCGTGAGCCGGCAGTGCGATGGTGACTGCGAGCACTGCGAGTATAACGACTGCGAGGATAAGGAGGAAGTGAACGGATGAACGAGATCAAGATGATTCCGATCGGAGACCTTGAGCATCATCCGGATAATCCGAGAGCTGACCTGGGCGATGTTTCCGAGCTTGCTGCGAGCATCAAGGCCAAAGGGATCATGCAGAACCTGACCGTCATTCAGGATCTGGAAACGCAAAAGTACCTGGTCGTGATCGGAAACCGCAGGCTTGAGGCCGCGAAGCTGGCCGGGCTGGTTGAACTTCCGTGCCGGATTGCGGATATGACGGAAACGGAAGTCCTGCAGACGATGATTGCGGAGAATATGCAGAGGTCTGATCTGACGGTAATGGATCAGATCAACGGTATCGGGAAGATGCAGCAGCTGGGCATGACACTTCCGGAGATCGCCAAGGGAACCGGCCTGAGCGAAACCACCGTCCGGAGACGGGCCACAATCGGAACGCTGCCGAAGAAGCAACTTGAAAAGGCATGCGAGAAGGGAGCGTCCCTGCTTGATCTGCTCGAGGTGACGAAATTGGAGGATCCTGCTGATCAGGAAAAGGTACTTGAGAGCTTCGGAACCAACAACTTCTCCTATTCTGTCGCAAACGCGGTCCGGAGCCAGAACATGAAGAAATGGCGGGATGAATTCCTGCCGAAGCTCGAGGCTGTCTATCCGAAAGCGCGGAAGTGCAAGGATCAGGATCGGTGGAACGACACCTGGGAGACCGTTTTTACCTGGCGGTTCGATGACAGGAACGATCCGGCTCCGATTCCGGAACCGGAAGAAGGCGTCAAGTACGGAATCGCCGCAGATGATATCCCGTGGAATATCACGCTGCTGAAGATTGACGAGGACGTGAAGAAGATTCGAGCCGAAGAAAAGGCCAACCGGGAATGGATGAAGTGGCTGAAGGAACAGGCCACGATCCTCAACAAGGAAGCCGCCGAGCTCCGGTATAGCTTCATCCGGAAATTCCGGTTCAAGAACGCGAAGGAGCGCACGGAGTTCTGGAAGCTGGTGGAAGAATTCCTCTGGAGAAACAAGGCCTTCACGGATGGATACGGATCCTCGAGCATGAGCGGCCAGCTTGTCCGGGAGATCATGGGGATTCCGGTTGAGCGGTACGAAGACCGCCAGCAGCGCGGCGCTGAGTCCTTTGAAATCGAATGCGAACGCCGGGGAGCCAGCATGGACGCCGTGCTCCTGGCATGGGCCGTATGCGGAGGGGTCTGCGGAGGCGCTTCCTACAGCATGGCCAACTACGTGAGCGATTACAACGGCACCCATGTGGAGAGCGAAGAACTCGACAAGGTATACGAATTCATGTGCCGCCTCGGGTACCAGATGAGTGACTTTGAAAAGAGTCTACAGAAAGGCACACATCCTTTCGTCAAGAACCCAAAGAAATACTTTAAGGATCAGCGGAAGGCAATGGCTGCTGAACAGCAGGAGGAGCCTGAAGAATGAGCGAGGGTCAGCTGATGTTTGACCTGACAGGAGTGTGAACATGGAAAAGAAGCTGTCGATGACCATTATTCCGAAGCCGAAGGAGCGCCCGAGGGCCGCTGTGATCGGAGGGCATGCGCGGATCTTCACGCCGAAGACCACGGAGGCCTACGAGAAGGAAATCCGGGCCGCCTGGATCCGGCAGAACGGAGACAAACCGGATGCCGGCCCCCTCCGGGCGCGGATCTACTTCGGGCTTCCGATCCCCAGGAGCGAGACGAAGGCCAACAAGCTGCAGATGCTCGCCCGGAAAGTCTTCCCGACAAAGCGGCCGGATCTAGACAACCTGGCCAAGGCCGTCATGGACGCGCTGAACGGGGTGGCCTACTCGGATGACTGCCAGATCGTGACCATGCTGAGCCGGAAGAATTACGCGGAGATGCCTTATGTGAAGGTGATCATCTGCGATGAGAAACCGAAGGAAGGTGAAGAGGATGCCGGATGACAAGATTCCCATGAAACACAGGCTGTTGAACCTGAAGACGAAGCTCCGGTGGAAGTGGTACGGGGTTCGGAGCTTCTTCGGAAAATACCGGAAGCCCATGGAGATCATCATGGAAGAGGGCTACGGCGAGACTTATCCCGCATGCCCCCGGTGCCATGAGCTGGTGTACTACGAAAACCGCTGTTGTTTCTGCGGTCAGCGGTTCCTTCCGGGAGCGCAGACGGTCGGCAAGGTGCTGGACAATGCAGAGTGAGAGAAAGAACCGGTACCAACTGGAAGCGTACTGGGCCGGAGGATGGCGAAGGCTCTGGGAAGCCGACAACCGCCTGGAGCTGGATCAGTACATTGCCAGCTGTAAAGACCCGCAGGTGCAGTTCCGGGTGATCGATACATGGGAGGAAGAGGTGATGAATCGTGGAAGACGCCATAAGCCGCGATGAGATGAAGGCAAGGCTGTACAAGCTTCGGAGCCGGACGGATCAATGGAAACCAAGCGCATTCCGGGCCGGGTACCGGGAAGCGGTTGACTTTGCTCTCTCAGACGCGGAGAGCTGCCGGCCGGTGGACGCCGTGCTGATTACCAGATGCCACGAATGCAAACGTGCCACGGAGAGACAGTCCACCATGCCCTACTGCATGATTCACAAACGGAGAAAGAATCCGGACGATTTTTGCAACTACGGAGAACCCGATGAATGAAAGGAGTAAAAAACCATGAAAGAGCAGATTATCCCTATCAGCCTGGCAAGCAGCACCTTCAGCGAGATGAAGGGTGACTGGACGAAAACGATGCAGGAAGCCCTTGCGAAGGCCAAGGAGCTGGGCGTGACCAAAGGATCCGTGACGCTCAAGACCGAGTTTGTCCTGGACAAGGTCCCTGTGACCACCGAAAAGGATTACCGGGATGCGGAAGTGCCGAAATTCAAGTGGAAGGTCGGATACGCCGTGAAGATGGAGAGCAGCCAGGACGGCGAATTCGGCGGCGAATACGAGCTGACGAACAATGACGGAAGCTACGGCCTGCGTCCGCTGGATGGTCAGACTTCCATGTTCGATGTGGAAGATGACGAGGACGAAGAAGACGAAGATGAAGAATGATCTTCGCGGCGAATAGCGCCGGCATCCGGAGGTGAGAAGCGAGCATGACCATGAAGGAGCTTTATCAGCTGCACTACCTGACCAAGCTGATCGAGCGGGACGCTATGGAGATCAGGCGCATCGAGGAAAGCCTGGGCCTTAAATCTCCTTCTCTCTCCGGCATGCCTCATGCGCCCGGTGCCCACGATAAGCTCGGGGAAGGCGTCCCCGAGCTCGTGGACCGGAAGAATGAGCTGGAAGAGCGCAAGAAGCAGATGACGGAGGTTCGGAACCGACTTCGGAATTATGTGGAGAGTGTTCCGGATCTGCACATCAGGTTGATCATGCAGCTGCGGTTCGTGGAGCTGATGAGCTGGCAGGAAACGGCCGATTACGCCGGAGGAAAGAACAGCGAAGCCTCTGTCCGGATGCTGGTGAAGCGGTATCTGGAGAAGGAAGAGGCAGAACAGAGAAAGGAGGAAAACGGAAATGGGAATCCTGGATAAGATGAAGCCCTGCAGATTCTTCCGGGAGGTGAAGATGGCAGACGGGAAATGGAAATGCCGGTGCCAGTTTGACGGATCGATCCGGAATCACTGCCGGGAGTCCTGCCCTCACTTCACGCCAACCATCTGGTGGAAGATCAGATACCGGATGTGGAAGCGGAAATGATGTGGTTTTGGTTGTGCTGGCGATACTGTTTGTTATCTACGTCCTCAAAACGATGTGAAAGGAGAAAATCACCATGGAAAGACAAACCCTCTGCAGGGCCTGCCAGGCGCCGATCATCTTTATCAAAACGACTGCCGGAAAGACGATGCCCTGCGATGCAGAAGCAATTCCTTTTTATGCAGGAGCTGACGGTGCGCATGGTATTGAAACATTCGTAACACCGGATGGACAGATAAAGCGTGGCTACAGGTACGGAAGCATATCTGAACTCGGAAAGACAGAAAACCAGCTCGTTGGCTATATCAGCCATTTCGCCACCTGTACGAATCCGGATTTCTTCCGGAAGAGCAGGAAGAGCGACAGAAAGAAGGGCTGATCATGGCAACGGAAGAGAGGTGCGTCTGCTGCGGAGCGGTCATCCCGGAAGGACAGCAGGTGTGCGATAACTGCATGAACAAGCGCAGTGATCAGTGGAAGCGCGGAGGCCTTTGCATCATGTGCCGGAGGAAGAACTACTGCCATACGCAATGCAGGGCCAACAGGCTGAGCGTCATCGGCATCCGGGAATATCTCCGGAAGAAGAACGGAGGCCGGAAGTGAGCGAAGAGACCAGACGGAAGCTCCGGGAAAAGACCGGGCTGATCGTCCGGAAGGACGGCGAATTCCTGCAGTGCCTGGATATGTTCTATAAGCTCAGATGGAGCACCAGCCCATATGACGCGTGGATCACCAGGTGCGTGGAAGATGCTCAGGCCGTGGCTGAAAAGGTCGGCGGTGAGCTGTGCCTGTTCAATCCGATTATCGGGTCACTGAAAGAGTACAAAGGTTGACGATTCCTCCGGATTAAGGCTGACCGTGAGCGGCTATCCGGAGACAAAAGCAAAGGAGACGAAAGATGAACGCTGGAAAGTGTGACAGCTGCAGCTATAACGGGCCGCTGCAGGAATTTGTGAATGATATTGTGGATCCGGTGATCCGGTTCAATCTCTGCCCGAAGTGTTTCCGGAAAGCCTACATGAGCATTCAGATCTTCATCCGGACACCTGCTGGACGGGCTGCCCTGCAGAAGAAGATGGGGAAAGGAGCCGGAGAAGTTGGACAGAGCTGAAAGAGACAGATGGAATCTTGAGCATCGCTGCTGCGGCGCCTGCAAACACTGGGATGCATGGGATGACAACGTGCCGGAAGAGCTGTGCCGCGGAGACTGCCGAAAGATCGAAGCCGGCACGGAATACGGCATTTCGGAGGATGGAAAAACGGTATTCACCTTTGACGGTTACGCCTTCGAGGATGAGTGCTATGACGAATGCCTGCATTGCTTTGAAGAAAGGACGGATCAGGAGAATGGATAACGAGGCCATTATCATCGTTGAGAATTATGTCATGGAGCACCTGGACAAGAGCGACCCGGAACCGGAGTTCGACACCTACATTGTCTGGAAGTGCAAGGCTCTGCAGAACTGGAAGTACCTGATCAGCACGGATCTGAACGACGGCATGTACTACGAGCTGACCTACAATGGGGACAAGAAAGAATGGTACCTGGACGCCTACAAGAAGTTTGAAAACCGGGTTGTGCCCGGAATGTTCAGCTGACGAAAGAGTAAAGGAGACGAAAAATGGTAGATCTGGAATACGTGAAGACTCATATAAACGAGTTCGAGGAAGATGACTTCCTCGATCGCCGGTTTACAAAGCGGTTTGTTGACTTCCTCCCGGTGTCCGAATGGGAAAACTTTGGATTCCGGTTCACCGGCAAACCTGGCACAGAGCCGGATCCGGAGGAATGGACCGAAGAGAACATCATGAAGAAGCTGAAGCGGGACACGTACTTCGGTCATGAAAAGGCAGAAGGCGAACGCGTCATTTCTTCTGAGCTGATGGCCATGGTTGTCCGTGGATAGTGCAAGGTCCTTGAGCTTCCGGATCTGGTACTGGAAGATGACGGATATTACCACCATAGGCAGTTCAATGTTGTCGCAGCTCACTTCGGATGGGACCTGGAAGAAGCACTGGAGGATGAAGCATGAATAAGCTTGTAACCGATGATCCTCAGACCAATACAGAAGTCATGTTCAACCTGGCTTACGTGAAGGACAAGGAAGTCTGGATCCGTGGCGGAGGAGACGATGGAGAAGACTGCACGCTGATCGATTTTACCAACCGGATGTGCGAGAGACATGATTGCCTCTCTTACATGATTCAGAACGAAATTGAAAAAGATGAAATCGATAATACGGGAGATCGTCTCCTGGAGTGTTCCATGAGCGGATGTTCGGTCGGGACGGCATACTTCATCGCGATCCAGGCCGCGGAGCTACGGGAACGTCTAAGGATGTATGAAGAGAAGGATGCGGATAACCAAGGCCGACAACCGGGACCGAAGCATGTCGGGGAATGGAATGATTGTCCACGTTGTGGAAAGGTTTTATCTCCATTACAGCATATTCATTTTTGCGGTACGTGCGGTCAGGAAGTGAAATGGAGTTGAAAGGGTACATCGATACAAACGGAAACGATAGACCGCCATGTGGAACATGTGTCTATAAAGACAGAATGACCGTCGACGAGCCATGCTATAGCTGCATATCCATCATCGATCTTGCATTGCATAAACCGAACTATGAAACAGAATTTGTCAGTTACAGGGAAAAGAAAACGCAAAAGGAAGGCGGTGAACCGGATGGATCAGGAACATGACTGCCTTCCTCCGATGGAGAACACCGGAAGCTGGACCCTGTCCGGAGAAGGCTTCAAGAAGCTCATGGAAGTGATTGACGGGATCATTCATTCCCTCGATGGCCTGACATTTACCATGGTCCATATCGGCAGGAAGTCAAGGCATCATCGTAAGGTTGTACGCTGGGACGAACGAAACCGCAGGCGCCGGCTGAAGGGGCTGCCGGAAAAAGCTTGCCCCTATCCGCGGATCTGGAAGGCCTGCATTATTGAGCGGAAGGAGGATGGCTATGACGGAGATCCTGATCAGCATCCAGCCGAAGTGGTGCGAGAAGATCATGAAGCTTGAAAAGCGCTGGGAGATGCGGAAGACCAAACCGAAGAGCACGCTTCCATACCGGGTGTTCATCTACCAGACTGAAGGCGGCGGGGTGATCGGTGAGTTTGTCTGTGATGATATCCAGATCGTGGATCCGACGATGTTCCGGGCAGACTCCACGGTAAAGAACTGGGTGCTGAATGAGACGCAGCTGACCGAGAAGGAAGCGACCGAATACGCCGACGGCAAGGAGGTCTACATGTGGAGAATCAGAAGCCTGATTGACTATCCGGAACCGAAGCCGCTCAGCGCGTACGGCCTTGAGAGGCCTCCGCAGAGCTGGTGCTATGTGAAAGGTGGTGATCCGGATGCAGGTCCAGCAGATCAATCAGCCGGTAGCTTCGGGGACATGCCAACTCTGCGGGAAGCATAATTGTCCGCAGCTGTGGATGCTTTTCCTGGGAGACTGGTGCGGATGGACATGCGCGGAGTGCATCCAGCAGGTTCACGACAGCCAGCAGTGGAGATTCGTGCCGGCCTGTGAGCATACGGAGCCGGGAGAATAGGAGGAATTATGACAGATCAGAGAACCTTAGCGGATGTGTGTGCTTCCCTCTCCAGGGCCAGCGCATCCGGAAAAGACCTGTGCTTCATCAGTAAGGATTCGATGCAGAGGATCTGCGATTCGATGATGCCGAGGATCCTGGAACTGAGTGAGATTCCGGAATGGCAGGGTGCTGTCTGGGTGGAATGGAAGAATGTTCCGGGGCAGTTTGAGCCGATGCTTTACCGGTATGAACAGCGGCCGTTCTTTCGTTTTTCCGGGAAGGAGCATTCCTTCGGGATCGACATGGCCACAAAGGAATACGGAATGTTCTGGAGAGCTTGGACGGGGCCTGTGCCAGATCAGGAAAGGCTGGAGGTGCCGTGGCAATGAACAGATCAGATATCTGCCCTTCATGCGGGACAAGACTTCGCTGGGAGCCTCCTGGGTACATGGAATGGGAATGCGCCATCTGGCGCTGCCCACGGTGCAAGTATAAGCGGCCGGAAGGATCACCGATGACGGAGCCGTGGATTAAGGCTCGGAGAAAGAAGAAAAGGCAGTGAAGTGTAAATGAAGGTGAATGAGTATTTCGTTCCTGTTCTCCCACTGAAGGTTGTCCACACCAGAGAGTTTGTAATCACAAATGATGGAAAAACGGCGGCCACAATTCAGCAGGATCTATATGACAGGCTCCGTAATATCGTTGCTGATAAATACCGGGTGATTGCTGAAGATAACGATTTGAAAGGCATGCTGAAGGACGGCGCACACAATTTTCCTGAAGAAATCAGGATTCTGGAAGACGGAAAAAAGGTTGTGGCTGAATGCAGTGAGTTTGTTTCGATTCAGATTAATGCATATGGCAGTGTCTGGGTTGTGGTCTATCCACGGTGGAGGTAAAACAGGAATGAGACCGATTGATGCTTATGCCTTGCAGAACGAAATCCATAAAAGCAAAATGGAAAATCCGCATAAAGACGCCAAAGTTGCCCAAAATCATGAGTTTGAACATGATCGCTTTATGAGGATGGTGACCCTGCAGCCAACGGTACAGGAAGAAAAGGAACCAACAGAAGCAAAAAGAGGATCTGTATGTGGCTTTGCATGCTTTGTATGCGGAAACTGCGGCGTAGCGATTACTGAAGGAGACAGATACTGCCGTCATTGCGGAAGGAAGGTGCTCTGGAAGTGATCCGATGTGATACCTGCCCATATTGCAAGAATCCGTGCCAGGCAGATAAGGTCGATTCGGACGGGAATTATTACTGCATCTGCGGCATGACCGGAAACATGGTCTATACATATCCCAGAAGAGTGAAGCGGTATTCGGGGCCTGGGTACATTCGCTTCGGAGTCAGCTCCTGCGGGATCTTCGAGACCGTGGAGGATGTGCTGGCCCACATGACCGAGATCGAACGGAAACGATACTACGAAAGGATGAATCAGAATGTTTGACGTTGAGGATTATCAGCGGCTGGCCATGCGGACCAGCCCGGACGGACATGACCGAATGCTAAACGGCTGCATGGGCCTGATCGGCGAATCCGGCGAAGTGGTGGACATCGTGAAGAAGTGGAAATTCCAGAGCGGTGACCACGCGCAGCTGCCGAAGGATAAGCTGATCGAGGAGCTGGGAGACGTGCTTTGGTATTGCGCGGAGATCAGCACCGCCCAGATGACGGAGATGATGCCGGCAATCAAGGCGATGGGACTGAAGGAGATCGAGTATTACGGGAAGCTCGATATCGAAGCGCTGTTCCTGGCCAAGCTCGCGCAGAGCATGACGGACGCATGGCTCTATCCGGACGAATACACGCCGGAACCGCTCTACATCGTGGCCTGCATCATTGACCTGATCGGATACATGCTGAAGACCTACTGCGGATCCACTCTCGAGGAGTGTATGGAGCGAAATATTGAGAAACTCAAACGCAGGTATCCTGACGGATTTGATCCGGAAAGGAGTCTGCACAGGGAGGGATAAGCGATGGCGCCTCCCAGCAACAAGGAACTGTCGAAGAAGCTCCGGATCATAGCAAAGAGCACCACCAACGAGAAGGTGAAGAAGATCCTGCTGATGGCGGCTGACAGGCTCCAGAAGCCCGGGCATCTGCAAAATAAGCAGAACGCAGTCTGCCTGTACTCCGTCTGGCGAAAGAAGGATGACAAGCTTGTGTGCTTCGATCTGCCGGAAAAGGAATGCCTCAAGATCATGGAGATCGGCCACGCCGGATTCATGGCAGCAATGAGGCGCGGATCCAGAAAATGGGAAATCCAGAAAAGATTTGCGGACGAAGATCCGGAGACAGTCACAAGATAATCTCAAGACAGTGAAACTTACCGGCAAGTAAGAAAACCCAGTGTTTTCAAGACTTGCCGGCTTTTTTCTTGTTGAAAATCTTGTAGTGAAGCAAGTAAAATCTTAAGATTCCAACAAGGTTTTGGGGAAAAGTAAATATCTGCCGGCTGATGAAAATGTTCAGACATGTTCGGTTTAAAGCTGATAAAGTGCACGCTGTAAAATTTTGATCAGAGACCGGGAGCAGTCCACCAAACAGGACGGCTCCTATTTTTGTGAGAAAGGAGGATCTGGAGGCGGCACACCGCTCCTACGTGCTGGCCTGCATCGTGTTTGGCATTTTCGCGCCGACTTCGCCTAAGGTGCGCTGAGAATGAAAGGAGCAGACAAAATGATTGCCACTTTGAAGGCAAGGTTCAAAAACAATCCTCAAATGTACTATGCGCTGAGCATCTGTGCGACATGGGCCGGGATCGGCTCTCTGATGAACGGCGTGACGATGACTCAGACCTACGGAGTGATTCCCTCCCTGATCTGGGTGCTGGGCAACGTGCTGGCCTGCATCGTGTTTGGCCTGTGCGCCATGAAGATCCCGAAGGTTCGGGAGGTCTTCGGCAGCAGGATCATGAAGTGGGTCTGCGGGATCATGTGCATCTTCCAGGCTTGGCTGTCCATGAACGGAACGCAGACAGTCTTCGCGGATACGCCGCTCGGAGCTGATTACGGAATGCTCATCGCCTACGTGATGGCGGTTGTGTTCCTGGTCATCCTGCTCAAATACGGCATGATCCGGAACGTACTGACGGACGGCTTCGGATGGATCATCGTCTATCTGCTGGCTGTGATCGTCACGGTGGCCGCTGCCATACATTCCGGAGGAAACTTCCGGACGATCCCGCTGATCGGCGAAGGTGACAGCATGAAGCAGGGCATCTGGAAAGCGATCCTGCTGCTGCCCGGGCCGTTCACCTATCCCTATTTCTTTGAGATCCTCAATTACAACGAGAAGAACGAGGACGGGACGCACAAGATCAACGTCAAGAGGGCGTTCACTTTCGGCGGCATCTTCTTCGGAATCTACATGGCCATCATCTTCCCGCTGGCATGGGTTCAGTTCTCCCCGGCGCTGAACGTGATCAAGGCATTCCTGATCACCATCATCGGCGCCTCCACACTGTCCAGCTCCATGTATTCCATCTACATCGCCTTCGGAAAGAAGGTCGGGCTCGGGATCAACGCCGGCATGATTGCCGGATGGGCGTTCCTGGTGCCGCTCGGAGTGATGGGAATGTGGACGCTGATGGCCAGCGTCCGGATCTACTTTGTCGGGGCTGCCATCCTCTTCGCTATCTGCTGGTATCTCTGGGAGAAAAGGCAGGTGAAGAGAGCATGAACCTGATCCTCGGGCGCAAACAGCGCATTGATAATAACCTCTGGAAGGAGGCCTTCGACCGGATCGAAGAGCTGGTCTCTCCGGAGGAACTGGAAAAAGCCGTCAAGGCCGTGAAGGCTGATATCCGGAAGCACACCAACGGCAAGAAGGCGGCCTACTGCTGGAGCGGAGGCAAGGACAGCCTTGTCCTCTCCGACATCTGCAGACAGGTGGGAATCACGGACTGCATGTTCGCCCACACTGAGCTGGAATATCCGGAATTCATGGGCTGGTGCCTGTCGAATCTTCCGGAGGGCTGCGAGGTCATCTCCACCGGCCAGAACCTGGACTGGCTGGCCAAGCATCAGGAGATGATCTTCCCGAAGGGTAAGGAGCTGAACGCCTGGTATTCCGGCGTACAGCGGAAAGCCTTCACGCAGTATTTCTTCGACCACAAGCTGGATCTGATTCTGGTTGGCCACCGGAAAGCGGACGGCAACGTCTGCGGGAAGGACAATGTCATCCGGAAGAACTCCGGCGAAGTGCGGTACGCGCCGCTGGCAGACTGGCCGCACGAGATGATCCTGGCGTACATCCATTACCATGAGCTGAAGCTCCCGCCGATCTACGGATGGAAGAACGGCTTCCGCTGCGGGACGCATCCCTGGCCTTCCCGGATGTACATGGAGGATCTGCACCAGGGCTACAGCGAAGTCTGGGAAATCGATCCGGACATCATCAGAGGCGCAGCTGAGAAGATCGACAGCGCCCGGGCCTTCCTCGAGGAGGTGACGGGCAAATGAAGATCACCAACATGAAGCTGGCCGATCTGAAGCGTCCGGAGAAGAACTGCCGGATCCATACGGACCGTCAGCTGAAGGAATTCCAGCGCAGCGTAGACATGTTCGACCAGATCCGGCCCATTGTGGTGGATGAGAACAACGTCATTCTCTGCGGCAACGGCCTGTATGAGGCCATGGTGGCCATGGGCAAGACGGAAGCGGCAGTGCTGAAGCGCACCGATCTGACCGAAGCCCAGAAGAAGAAGCTGATGTTGGCCGATAACAAGGTCTACACGCTTGGCACCGACAACCTGGAAGTCTTCGATGAATGGCTCCGGGAGCTGGGAGACGTGGACATCCCCGGATATGATGAGGATCTGCTGGAAACGCTCCTGGCCGAGACGCCGGAGATCGATGAACTGGTTACCGATTACGGAAACTTCACGGAATCCTCCGTCAATTCCATGAAGAGGCACGAGGAAGACCACGCGGCCGGGAATTTCGGGCCGTCCGCTTCGCCTGCGCCTAAAGCCGAGGGAACACCAGTCCAGAAGACGGAAGCGCCAGAAACGCCTCCTGAGGGCTCCTACGTTGTGTGCCCGAACTGCGGTCATCACATCCCTGTGAGGTGATGGCCATGGCGATCAAACGGAAACAGAGCTCCATGTCTGTGGTGGAAGCTGCTGTGGCCAGGATCATGAACGCCTTTTCCAACGGAGTGAAGGTGTACATCGCCTTCTCCTCCGGAAAAGACAGCCTGTGCATGTGCCACATCGTCTACTCCCTGATCAAACAGGGCAAGATCGATCCGAAACAGCTGACAGTCTTCTTCATCGATGAGGAAGCTATCTACCCCTCCATGGAACAGATGGCCTATCAGTGGCATGGTTTGTTTTCAAATTTGGGCGTGAGATTCGACTGGTATTGTCTCCCGTTCAAACAGGTGTCCTGCTTTCATCAGCTGCAAAGCAATGAGCGGTGGATCACCTGGGAGCCCGGCAAGGAAAGCGTATGGGTCCGAGACCCTCCGCCCTTCGCCATTCTTCAGCATCCGGCACTGCACTATCCCGGCGAGATGAACTATCAGACATTCTGCTCCATCGCCATGAACGATGGAATTATCCTGATGGGCGTCCGGGCCAGCGAGAGTGTGCAGCGCCTTCGGAATATCGCCCGGTCGAAGATGAATGGCGGGGCCACAGGCCAGCAGTATTACGTGCTTCCGATCTACGACTGGAAGGACACGGACGTCTGGCTCTACATCAAAGAGCATCATCTCCATTTCCCGGAGGCCTACATGGATCTTTACCGGGATGGGATGAACCGGCCTCAGATGCGCCTAAGCAACTTCTTCGCCGCGGACAGCTGCGCCGGCCTCCGGCACATCGCCGCTATCAACCCTGACCTTTGGGCGCGAATTGAACGGCGGGAACCGAACGCCTACATGGTCATGCTCTACTGGGATTCGGAGATGTTCAAGCGGAACACCCGGAAGAGACGGAACCTGGAAGCGGATCAGGAGAAGAAGGATTACCGTGCGCTGGTCAAGGAAATGCTCTTTGACAAATTCGATGACACATTCATCTCCCCGGATCGGAAGAAGGTTGGCCAGGCATACAAGCGCCAGTACGTGAAGATGAACGGCACAGCCTCCGACAAGATCTACCGGAAGATGTATGAGGGCATTATCGCTGGAGATCCGAAGCTCAGAACACTCCGGGCTATCATCACCAACTGGGCCAGCGAATTCGTCCAGACTGCCAAGGCTGAAACCTCCAAACGAAGGGAGGTGAAAACCAGTGCAGAATATTGATGTCTTCGCCCCCCTGCAATCCCTCAAGTGGGTTGATCGAAAGCTGTTAAAGGCCAATGACTACAACCCCAACAAAGTGTCAGAGGACAACCTCAAGCTCCTAATACAGTCCATCCTTACCAACGGATGGACACTGCCCATTGTCTGCCGGCCTGACTATACAATCATAGACGGCTTCCACAGATGGACAGTCTCAGGAAGGGAGCCACTTCTGACGAAGCTTCACGGACAGGTGCCTGTTGTGTTTGTAAATCACACAGACAGAGCAGATGACATCTACGGGACCATCACACACAACCGCGCCAGAGGCACACATCTTTTGGAGCCAATGAAAGCGATTGTGAAAGAACTCCTCGACTCCGGCAAGGAGATAAAGGAGATCTCAAAGGAGCTGGGCATGACGCCAGAAGAAGTCTTCCGTTTATCTGACTTCACGCGGGACGACTTCCTTGAGATCATGACCCGAGGCGCAAATGGATATAACCGCGCCGAGATCATCCGTTACATTTAATCACCCCCGTCGCATTCGGGAGGGGCGTACACATAGGCATGTCCCTCCCGAATGTCACCGTACACCACCAACATTATTCCCCCACCAGCCGCGCCGTGGCTCGCGTGGCTCATCGCTATGCTTTTTTTCTCGCGCGGCCGGAGACAGTCGCTTTTCTGGCTAGCAAACCGGAAAACCGGCCCCCTTCGTGGACTTTTCGCCGGAGAAAAAGGTACTGTCCGCCGCGGGAAAAACTACTGCGCCTGTTCGCCCCCCAAAAAACGCAACGATACTGGGGGCGATTCCGGATGTTTAGTTGAAAATCTGCGACAATTTTCCACCTTGTGCGAACCTTAGAGCGGATGCAGTGCAGATGCCGGAAGCTGTTCCGGAGCTCACGCAGAATCGTGAATTTTGAGAAAGGATAAGGTACCGCTGAATGGACGATAAAGAGAAGGTCTTCCTGGAAGATGACACGGTGTTCATCCTTCAGCCGGGATTGACGATCTACGTCAAGACAGCGGATATCTGCAGCATGCTGGGAGTCTCCAATCAGTGGGTCGGACAGCTGACCACACAGGGGACGCTGAACAAGATGCAGACCGGACACGGGAAGCTGTTCAATCTGACGGATTCCATCCGGAGCTACATGGATCTGCAGAACGACAAGATCAAGAAAACCGCTGAAGAGAAGAAGCTGGACAAGGCGAAGGCCACAGCGGAAGTCAAGCTGAAGGTGGCAAAGGCCACCATGGCAGAACTGCAGGCCCAAGAGCTGAAGGGCAAGATGCACCGGAGTGAGGATGTGCAGGTCTTCACTCAGGAGCTGATCGATACCGTGAAGAACGCTCTGCTTTCCCTGCCGGGCAGACTGGCGGTGGAAGTTTCGCTGTGCGATACAGCGGAGGAATGCTCCGCGCTGATCAAGGAAGCGATCCGGGATGTGCTCGGGGAGCTGTCCGAATACGATTACGATCCGGAGAAATACGAGGCGCTGGTCAGAGAACGGCAGAACATGGAGGAACGATCAGGAACGGAAGAGGATGATGCAGAGTGATTTCTGAAGCCGGCATCAAACGGCTATTCCGGGCCACCCGGAAGAATCTTTCCTCCTTCGCCCTGGCAGATGATCTGACCGTCAGCCAGTGGGCAGACAAGTACCGCCGGCTGTCTCCGGAATCCTCCGCGGAGACCGGCCCATGGAGGACGCGGAAAACGCCGTACCTCAAGGATGTCATGGACGCCTGGACAAACCCGAAGATCCGGCACGTGGTCATGGTGGCCGCGTCCCAGGTCGGTAAGTCCGAGTGCATGAATAACATCATCGGCTACATCATTGATCAGGATCCAGGATCGATCCTGATGATCGAGCCGACCAACGGAGACGCGAAGGAATATTCAAAGCTCCGTATCGCGCCGATGATCCGGGACTCAAAGACGCTGCGGAAGAAGGTATCGAAGACCCTGAGGGGCGATACCGGAAACACGATCCTGCAGAAGAGCTACCCGGGCGGGATCCTGACCATGTGCGGAAGCACAGAAGCCCATGCCCTGGCATCGAAGCCGATCCGGTACGTCCTCGGTGACGAGCGCGACCGGTGGGCCGTGGAAGCCGGCAAGGAAGGTGATCCATGGCTGCTGGCCATGGCCAGACAGCAGACCTTCTACAACGCGAAGAGCTATGAATGCTCTACGCCGACCATCAAGGGCTTTTCCCCGATTGAGAAGTCCTTCAAAAACGGCACCCAGGAGCGCTGGTGCTCCAAGTGTCCGCACTGCGGCGAGTATCACAACATCCGCTGGCAGGACATCCGATACGAATTCGAGCAGACGGAAGTGGACCATGTAATCACCTATGTGGTGACCCGGGTCTACTATGTCTGTCCGGAATGCGGCGGGATTTCCGAAGAGCACGACATGAAACGTGCGCATGCGAAGTGGATTGCGGAGAATCCGACAGCGCTGAAGAACGGCATCCGTTCCTTCTGGCTGAACGCCTTCTGTTCGCCGTGGGTCTCCTGGGAGAAGATCGTCACCGAATATCTGAAGGCCCGGGGAGACACGAAAAAGCTGAAGGTGGTGTACAACACCCTCTTCGGTGAGCTGTGGGAAGACCGCGGCGGTCTGGCCAACGAGGATGACTACATGGCCAGGCGCGAGGAATACACCGCAGAGCTGCCGGACGGCGTCCTGGTACTGACCATGGGCGTGGACGTGCAGGATGACCGCCTTGAGTATGAGGTGATCGGCTGGGGGCTCCGGAAAGAGAACTGGGGCATCCGGCGCGGGATCATCCTGGGGCGGCCTGATACGCCGGAAGTCTGGGAGCAACTGGACGAGCTGGTGGCCAGGGTGTACCGCTTCGGCAACGGCAAGGGCCTGCGGATCAGCATGACCTTTGTGGATGACGGCGGTCACTTCACACAGGAAGTCCGGCTCCGCTGCGCTCAGCGGATCGGAAAGCGCGTATTTGACTGCAAGGGCTACGGAGGTGACGGCAAGCCGTACACTTCCCCGCCCAAGAAAGTCAAGATCGTGCTGCGCGGCAAGACCATCGGTGAATGCTGGCAGTATCAGCTCGGCGTTGACGCCGGAAAACAGCTGATCATGGACGGGCTGAAGATCCAGACGCCCGGCCCACGGTACTGCCATTTCCCCATCAATCCGGAATGCGGATATGAGCACCGGTACTTTGTGGGCCTGCTCTCTGAGCACCTGGTCTACAAGGAGCACAACAAGAACCCGTGGGTCTGGGAGAAGATCCCAGGACACGAACGGAATGAAGCGCTCGACTGCCGGAACTACGCGCAGGCCGCATTCACGGCCCTGGCGCCCGATATGGACGCTCTGCTCCGAAGGATGAACGGACAATCATCCGAGAAGCGGGAGGCCGCCAGACGGCCCACAGAGCCAAGAAAACGAAGCTCTATTGAGGACAGAATGAGTAATCTGCTCGACTGGTAAGAAGGAAGGTGAGAGACAATGACCAGGGAAACGATCCAGAAAATGCTGGAGTACTGGAACGAACAGCTCCGGGCGCTGATGGATGCATACCTTGCTCTTGCGAAAGGTCAGGTGAAAAGCTATGAGATTGATGACAGATCACTCACACGTCTTGATCTACCCTCCTTGAAGAAGGCCATCAACGATGCGGAAGCCAAGGTTGCTCAGTATGAGAACCTGCTGGCCGGGCATAAGCCGAGGAAGGCATTCGCGGTAGTGCCGCGGGACTGGTAAAGGTCTTTATGGCTGTACGATGACGCAACGTCCCACATTACTGATTAACGCGCGTGCAGGTCCGTACGGTCATTTAGCGGGCCCGGGGATCTTCCCCGGGTTTTAGGGATAACGCCGGGAAACCGGCTTATCTGCCGTCAGGGCGGAGTTTCGTCTCCTTTCGCCGTCTGGCGGCTTTTATTTTGACAAGATAGGAGGTGGTAAGAGTGAGCGAAATCATCAGACCAAAGGTCAGCGGGTATTCGGAAGCCGGCGCCAGCATGAACCGGAGATCCATGAAGGGATTCACGGCGAAGTCTTCCAGCCCGAATGAGGATATCAACTGGAATAACTACACGCTCCGGCAGAGAGGCCGGATGCTGTTCATGTCCAGCCCCATTGCCAGGTCCGCAATCGAGGAAAACAAAACAAAGGTTGTCGGTACCGGGCTGAAGCTGCATGCCGCGATCGACAACGATCTGCTGAAGATGTCTCCGGATGCGGTGAAGGAGTGGCAGCGGCACACGGAACGCGAGTTCGCCATGTGGGCCAACAATCCGGAGAACATTGACGCCATCGCCATGAACAACTTTTCCGGGCTCCAGCAGCTGGCTGTGTCCAGCTTCCTGGTGAACGGCGATGTCGTAGCGCTCCTGCAGAGGGACTTCAATGTCACTCCGATGAACCCGTATTCCCTCCGGGTGCACATGATCGAGGCTGACCGGATCAGTACGCCGATGGACGCGAGACTGGTGACCGGCGGCAGAGCTACGGACGGCATTGCCAAACGGTCCAAAAATCCGATCTATGACGGCGTTGAGGTGGACAAAAACGGAAAGGCCATCGCGATCTACGTCTGCAATGCCTATCCGAATCAGGCCTACCGTGAGCTGAAGCAGATGAAATGGCAGCGTGTCCGGCGCAGATCCTCACAGACCGGCCTCCTCAATTATCTGATGATCATGGAATCGGAGCGTCCGGATCAGTACCGTGGCGTTACATTCCTGGCGCCTGTGATCGAGGCGATACTGAATATCAGCCGGTACACACAGAGCGAGGTCATCGCGGCCCTGGTGCAATGCTACTTTACCGCATGGGTGAAGACGGAGACGAACCCGGCAGAGATCCCATTCAACGAAGCCAGCTACGGGGACGATGACAATCCGGATCTCCCGCCGGACAGAACCATCTCGGAAAACTCCAACGAGTACGAGATGGGACCCGGAACCGTGATGCATCTGGCTCCGAATGAGGATGTAAAGTTCGGCAATCCGTCCATTCCGACACCCGGCTTTGACACCTTCGTGAAGGTGCTGTGCAAGGAGATCGGCGCTGCGCTGGGCATCCCCTATGACGTGCTGCTGAAGGAGTTCAACGCTTCCTATTCCGCAAGCCGCGCAGCTCTGATGGAAGCATGGGAAACATTCCGGATGCGCCGGCAGACGCTGGTGGATAAATTCTGCCAGCCCCTGTATGAGACCTGGCTTTCCGAGGCGGTTGCCCTGGGCCGGATCAGCGCCCCGGGATTCTTCACGGATCCCATTATCCGGGCAGCCTACTGCAAAGCTCAGTGGCTCGGGCCGGTGCAGGGACAGCTGGATCCCACCAAGGAAGTCAAAGCGGACATCCTGGCTGTCCAGCACGGATTCAAAACCAATGAGCAGGTGACCCGCGAACACGGCGGCGGTGACTGGAATGAAAACATGGAAACGCTGGCGCGGGAGCAGGAAATCCTCAAAGCCGCCGGGCTGGGCGGTGGAAGCAACAACTTCCAGAACGAGCCTGATCTTGACCCGGATGATACCGGGAACCCTGGAGGTGAAAACGATGCCTAAACAAAAGGTGTTCACGCTGGACCGAAAATGCTACACGCTGGCCGTCAGGAACGGCCTGAGCGCGGAGCTGACCATGTACGGCGAAATCGTGGAAACGCAGCCTACGGACTGGTGGGGCGATCCGATTGACGGTCAGTTCATCGTCCTGAGCGAGTTTCTGAAGGATCTGGAAGAGATCAAGGGATGCACGGAGCTGACCATCCACATGAATTCTGTGGGTGGCGATGCCTATGCATCAATTTCCATTCACAACCGGCTCCGCGAGATGGCGAAGGACGGAATGTCCATCACCTGCATCGTGGACGGCGTGGCCATGTCCGGCGGCAGCCTGATCATATGCGCGGCCGACACCGTGAAGGTGAATCCTTCCAGCATCATCATGATCCACGACTGCTGGACATACGTCTGGACAGCTGCGGATTCTTCCGATCTGCGGAAATTGGCCGACAGCCTGGATGTCATCAATGAGAGCCAGGCCGAGATCTACGTCCGGAAGACCGGCAAGGAAGTGGAGGAAGTGCGTCAGATGATGACCGCAACCACTTACATGACCGGCCGGACAGCCGTGGAGAAAGGCTTCGCGGATGAGCTGCTGGAAGACGCGGAGGATCCGGATATCTCCGTCAGCGCGGACAGGCATATCCTGTACGCCTGCGGCCGGAAGATGCGAGTGGCTGCCATGGGTCAGCTGCCCGATGACATCAAAACCCATGTGGAAGAGGTCGAACCCGAACAGCCCGAGCAGGAGGAAGATGTTCCGGCTGACGGTGGAGATAACATCACGCCTGAGACCTCAGGCAGAAAAGAAGGAGGAATTCCCATGACTTTGGAAGAGCTCAGACAGAGCGATCCCGAAGCGGCTGAAGCCCTGCTTGCAGAGGCTCAGGCCAGCGTCAGTCATGACGAAGCCGTGCAGGCAGAACGTCAGCGTTGCGCTGATATCGATGCACTGGCCGGCGTGTTTGACGCAGAGACCATCCGGGCGGCGAAGTACGGTGATCCGTGCACGGCCGAACAGATGGCGTTCCGTGCCGCGCAGGAAATGGCGAAGCAGGGCCGGACTTTCATGAGTCAGATGCAGTCTGACTACCAGGAAAGCGGCGCCGCTGCCGTGACCTCTGCGCCTGCGTCCGAGGAAGAGGACGCGACCATGACCAGCGAAGACCGGAAGGCCGCTGGTGCTGCCATGGCGGCGAAGCTGCGTGGCGAAAAAACTGAGGAGGTGTAAGAAACCATGTCTCGTGATCTGCATGAAAAGATCGGCTCCGTAACTCCGGAGAATCTGTTTGCCGGTCTGGATCCCCGTGCACTGACCAAAGCCGGTGTTCTCCGGAAGCTGGGCACCGCTGCCACCCTGGTACGCGGTACGCTGCTTTGCAAGAGCTCCGGATCTGCCGGTGACGGCAAGCTGGTGATCTTCGGAACCACCGCGGCCACCAATGAAACCCTGACCGCTGACTGCGTCCTCGCTGAGGATGTGGCTGTCGGCACGTCCGCTGATGAGAATGCCCTGGTCTTCATTACCGGCAACTTCAATGAAGATGAGCTGACTCTGGCCAGCGGTGCTTCTCTGACGGAAGCTGACCGGGACGCGCTGCGTGTACGCGGCATTCTCCTGGGCGCTTCCGAAACCGAAAGCGTAACTGCGTAAGGAGGTATAAAGCAATGTCTGTTCTTGTGAACATCCTGGATACCTACTACATGGCGGGTCTCTGGGAAGGCCTGTCCCCTGTTCCCACCTTCTTCCGTGATCGGTATTTCCCCACCGGAGCCGGCGATATTTACGCGGCCGATAAGGTGCTGGTGGAATACAAGGACGGAGACAATGACATGGCTCCCTTCATGGTCGAAGGCGCGGATCCGATCAACGTGAAGCGCGGCGGCTATGAGATCCATGAATACAGCCCCACCTACGTCAGCCAGAGCCGTGATCTGACGGCCGATCAGCTGAAGAAGAGGGGCTTCGGCGAAGCGATCCTGTCCAAGAGCACCGAAGAAGAGCGCGCCGCGAAGCTGGTGTCTGAAGACCTGGCTCTGCTGGAGCGCCGCTTCTCCCGCACGGAGGAATATCTGTGCTCTCAGGTCATGATCAACAACGGCTTCACCATCCAGGAACACCTGGACGAAACCCACACCCGCACCGCGGAACTGAAGTATTACGATCCCGCCAATGGCAATGACGGTGCATACACCATCACCCAGTGGGACGCTACCACCACATTCGCGGATGTGTGCGCGGATATCGAGGCCATGTGCGACTCCCTGAGCGAACGCGGCCTGCCTGCCGTTGACCTGGTTATCGGCCGTAAGGTCCGTGACTTCCTGCTGTCCATGAGCGATTTCCGTGACCTGGTGAATAAGCAGTCCGGGATCATCGTTGCCGAGGGCGGCATCCGTCAGACCCTGAGCCAGTACCAGGGCGTGACGTTCCTGGGAACGATCAACTTCAACGGCTATGACCTGAACGTGATCGTCTCCAACGAACAGTATACCGCGCTGTCCGGAAGCCCCCTGGCTCCCACCAGGACGAACTACTTCCCGGCCACCTCCATGATGGTGACTGCTCCTGCTGCCGGCCATCTGATGTATGCCCACATCGTCCACATGGACGAAGCCGGCGAAATCGACACCATCACAGGCAAGCGTGTTCCGGATCTGTTTGTGGACCGGAAGAAGAAAAAGCGCGAAATCATCCTGGAGAGCCGTCCTCTGGCCGCTCCGCAGAACTACAGCCCCTGGATCTACGCTGCCGGCGTAGTTGCCTGATGAGCTGATCGAAAGGAGAGCTTTTCCCATGTTGGTGAAAATCATCAGCGGTACCTACGGGCACCGTCCGATTCTGCCGAACGGGCAGAAAAGCCACTATGTTATCCCTGTGAGAGCCGGTGAAGCACCGATCGATGTGACAGAGGCCGAAGGAGAACGCCTGATCGGCCTGGGAGTCGCGGAAGCGGTCCAGGCTGAGAAGATCAAAGCCCCCAAGCAGGAGCCCGTAGAAAAGGCTCCTGAGGCCGAAAACGAGGGCGTCAGTCTTGAGGAAATGTCCTTCAATGAGCTGAAGGCTCTCGCGCAGGAGAACGGCGTTGATGTCAGCGGGATCCGGAGCAAGTCCGGAATGATCGAAGCGATCAACGCAGCTGAGGAAGCGCCTTCCTTCGATGCTCAGGATGTGGTTGACTGATGGGCTTCAAGGAAATGGTGGAAGCGGACAACCTGCGCACCTTCCTGGATATCGAAACCTTCGGAGAGCTCCGGAC
>Ga0310694_10000402_pt1 | contig 58215 bp, 28 predicted proteins | sample 174DNAGHGhighgp2_FD_203884 | JGI IMG/M metagenome (GOLD analysis project Ga0310694, IMG submission 203884) | Sheep rumen microbial communities from Palmerston North, Manawatu-Wanganui, New Zealand - 1742 DNA GHGhigh gp2 (v2) (version 2) | ecosystem: Host-associated > Mammals > Digestive system... | reverse complement strand
CCAGCAGATACCCATGCGATAGGTATGGTCGTGCATCAGTGTTGGTACACGGTAGTTGGTGGCTGTGTTTGTCGAATAGATTGCTATCTGGTCGCTGCCGTTGTGTAGTATCACCTCCTCGCGCCAGTCGCCCAAGATGTCGGCCTGCAGACAGGGTGTGTTCTTCGAGCCGTTACATGTAGAGGCAGGACCTCCCTGACTGTAGAGGTCTTTTCCGTTGATATAGATGCGACTGGTGCCGTTGCCGTTCCATTTGTCTATCTTGTTGCCGTCGAGCAGCTCGTCCTGCAGGTCACCATCCCAGAAGATACGGAAGTTGCTGGAGCCATGATTGCTTGATACGACATTGCCTGTGATGGCACTACGGGCGCTGCCGTCGTTGCTCGACCAGAACAGTGAGCCACGCACGTTGGTGTCAAACTGTCCGGCAATGCCGCGACCGTTGTCTGCGCTGCCAGTAGCGCTGAAGAGTATCTCGCCAGTGGCTGCATCGTGCAGGTCCCAGCCGTAGCCGCCACTCTCATGAATCTGGAATACCTCCAGTCCGGGACGGTCAGGACAGTGGTCGGCCAGGTGGATAGCATCACCATGACCAAAGCCAGTGCCAAATAGCACCCTGCCATTGTCGTCGCAGGTTGCCGAGCCCCACACAATCTCATCGCGTCCGTCGCCATCGACGTCGGCTATACTCATATTGTGGTTACCGTTCTGATACATCGTGCCGCTACCGCTGCCGCTGGTGGGCTTCATGTTCGAGTAGGTCTTGGTAGTTCCATTACCGGCAGCGTTATAGGTGGTCACCGTGTAGCTGCTACCGTTCTTGTTACTACTCAACCAGCGCTGGTGCAGCAGCTCTCCGTCGAAGTCAACGGCCCAGATGAAGGCATAGTCGTAGTAACCTCGGCAGAAGATGCCGCTTGGGTTGGCATCAGGACCGTCCAGATAGGCTACGGCAGCCAGATAACGCTCGCCGCGGTTGCCGTACGAGGCCTTGTCGGTCTTGCCCACGCCCCAGTTCACCGAGCCGTCGGCAGCTCCGCCGTAGGTCATGTTGCGGTTGGGGTTGTAGAATACGGTGTGGATGGCTTTGCCCGTTAGTCCGTTGAACACGGTGAGCCATTCCTGTCCACCGGTGATGCGACCGTCGGAGTTGCGATAGAGGGCTGTGCCGCTGACGTTCTTGATGCTGGTCTCTGTAGCGGCTACGTTGACATATTGTCCCAAGCCGTCTTTCGAGCCGGGACCTGTCTTACACATCATTTCAGCCCGTCCGTCACCGTCAAAGTCATACACCATGAACTGTGTGTAGTGTGCTCCAGAACGGATGTTGGGTCCCAGGTCCACACGCCAGAGGAAGGTGCCGTCCAGACGGTAACAGTCTATGATGGTGTTGTCGGTGATACCGCCCTGTGAGTTGTCTTTGGCATTGGAGGGATACCACTTCACAAAAATCTCATATTGTCCGTCGCCATCGACATCGCCTACTGAACAGTCGTTAGGCTCGTAGGTGCCGCCTTGTTCGCCTGTGGCAGGCCGTTGTAGGTTCAGTACTTTGTAGGTATTACCCCAGGCTGTGACAGCCGCTGTGGTATCTACGGGCTCACCGTTCACCTTTGTCACCACCTGATAGGTAGAGTTGGCTTTGCCGCTGGCATCCGTATGACAGGTTGCATAGAGGTCAGACTTGATCCTGGTGCCGTTGCGCAGCAGGTCGAAGGTCGTTGTGTTCTCATCGTCGGTGCCCAAGAAGCGCCAGCTGATGAAGTTGCCCGTGCCGCTTGCTGCGGTGAGGGCCACCACGCCGCGGTCCAGTTGTTCCATCTGACTGACAGGCGTTGTCTGAGCTGTGCCCGTGATGCTCATTGTTGTCAGCATCATCAAGGCGAAAGTCTTTAGTTTGTTCATATTCGGTAGTTAGTATTTGATGTTTCGCTTTTGCGTGCAAAGGTACTCCTTTTTCCTGAATTTTAATGTTTTATTATGTTAAATGCTGTAATATTGACATTTATTTTATAGTGTATATCGATTTTTTTTGTACCTTTGCACCGCGTTGAAGGCAGATTATCGTGCTCTGAAACTATATTAACTAACATTTTTAAAACAACTATTTATGAAAAAAATCTTTACGCTTGCTTTTATGGCATTCTTTTGCAGCCTTGGCATGATGGCCCAGGTTGTGTTGGGCGACATCAAGTTCAGCCTTGGTGAAGGAAAGAAGATCAATCCTGCTAATGGTAAGATCGTCATCACTTTCCCCAATGTGAGTGGTGTGGAAGATCCTACTACCACCATTTTCATGATTGATGGTAGTTTTACGGCTGATGAGGTGGAGCCTTCAAAGTTTGACAAAATTGAGGGAACATTTGCAGAAGGTATTACTCTCGAACTTTCTGAGTTTGAGTTGCAGCCTTCTACCGCCTATGCCCTGAACATCACCTCTGTCATGGTGGATGGTACCGAACTGGCTGCCGATACTACCTATGTGCTGAACTTCAAGACCCGTAGTGCTGAGCGCAAGATGTCGTGGACGTTTACCATTGGTGACGACGAAGCATCCTTGGAACAAATTGTGACAGAAGCAACTACAAATTCAAATGCAGAAACCCTTGATGAGACCAAATACCAATTGGTAAAGAATCCGAGTGACGGACGTATTTACGTTCCAGCACGTAACTATGAGGAAATATTGCTTCCTGATGGAACACCGTTGCCCAAGACGGAAGATCTCTTGTTTAAATTTGGAGCCAAGAGCTTCTATTTGGCAGATAAGAGCTATTCGAAGAATCCTAATAGGATTTGTTTCAACAATAACAATCAGATGTTGGTAATCCCTGACTGTAAAGTAGGTGATGTTATTACGTTTAGCGCTTTACGCTCCTCTAAGTCCAATACCTATATGCAGGCCATGAACGGCTGCGCTATTGCTCCTGATGGTAAGGTATCCAGTGTTACAGGACTGCAAGACTCTATTCCAATGAGTTCAAGTTTGGCCAACCACAAATTTGAAGTTCTTGTTGATGGTGATGTGACTTTTAAAATTGGTAATACTTTGATGACTGCTATCACCATTGAGGAAGGTCAGCCGAAAGTTCCCCGCAACTACTCTGTTGTGGCTCAGTATAAGGAAGATGGTAGCGATGCCATCGTGCTGAAAGAGTTGGTGGCTAAAACCGAGGCTACCACCGGTTCTACTATCAAGGCAAACTATCCTTACTGGCTTGTTGACGCTGAGGGTAATGCTTATACTCATGGTTCAAAGGGCAACGAGTTCGTTGAGTCATTCGACCTGAAATATGGTGAGAGCGATACAATCTTTGTTATTAACTACGCAAAGACCGCTTACACAGGTGTAGCTTACCTTTCTGAGGGTGAGGATATCGAAGGTTCTATCCTCTGCACAAGCCCGAATGCCGCTATCCGTTCTTCAATGGGTAAGGCCGCTTATGTGATGGAAGACACCAAGCTCGTGACCTTGCAGCCTGGCACTTATAAGATTCGTGCCATCCTCTTCGATGCAGGTACGAAGCCTGACTATGTATGCGTATTTAGTAAGGGCGCTACCGAGAATGATGAGATTTCTCTCACTGCTAGTGCTACCAACTGGACTGAGGCTGAGTCTGATCTGCTGACTATCACTGAGGCTACAGATATTAAACTGCTGTCAGGTGGTAGTGAGACTTACGGTCTTGATGTTGTGATGATCTACGCTTCTGATGATGTTCCAGATGATCCTCAGGGTATTACTGAAGTGAATGCCGGTGCTCAGAAGATGGCTGCTCGCAAGTTGATGAAGGAGGGTAAGATCCTGATTCAGACCGAGGCAGGCACCGTGAACGTAGCTGGTCAGCTGGTGAAGTAAAGTGATTCACTGCAAATCCATTGCAATGAAAAGATTATTCATATTGATGTGTGCTGCCCTGTCGGCAGCACACATCTTTGCTGATGACGGTCTGACGATGACTGTTAGCGGCATGTCAACCACTATTACCAATCCCATTACAAGCAGTCGCAAACTAGTAGCTAAAATCAATAGTAGTGGCCGTGTCAGCTCGTTAACCCTTGGTGGAACGGAGCTATTAAGCAACAATGGCATATACTTCGACTATACCACTGCTAATGGTAATCAGGGCCTCAGTCCCTCGAAGGTGACGGTGATTAAGAATACACCTGAGTATTGCGAGGTACTTTATAGTGCCACCAGTGGCAATACCATCTTCGAACAGGGTTTCATCATGCGTAAAGGTGTTCAGATGCTCTATACCTACGTGATAGCCACAGGTACGGCCACCTCTGCGAACGAACCTATCAAGGAGGCTCGTGTCTGCACACGTACTGCCGAGACGTTGCTCTATGGTTATGTCGATTACCGCATGAACGGTAAGATCCCCTCTAACAGCGATATGGCTGAGGCCGAGAAAGAGGCAAACACCATCCAGGATGCTACCTATCGTCTTGCTGACGGTAGCATCTATACGAAGTACAACTGGGCCAATTACATCGAGCGTGATACGTTGCATGGACTGAACAATGGTAGGTATCATGGACTCTATAATATCCCTGTCAGCTACGAGTGGCTGAATGGCGGCTGTGAGCGTCAGGAGCTCACAGTACATGCTACCAGTAAGTCGCCCATTACCATCCAGATGCTGCAGGGTGAACACTTTGGTGGTGAGGCTATGGTACTGGCTGAAGGCGAGAAGAAACTCTATGGTCCCTTTGCAATTTGTGCGACATACGCCACAGATCCTGTTAGTTATGCCCGTACGCAGGCATCCAATGCGGTCAAGGAGTGGCCTTTCCAATGGTTTGAGAACGACCTGTATCCCCGCGATCGCGGTACGGTACGTGGTCATCTGAATATTACCACGGGCCAGCGCAACGACAGCGTGCGCGTCATCCTCGCTCAAGAGAAAGGCAAGGACCCCATTACGATGATGCACGGTTACCAGTTCTGGACTTTGACCGATGAAAACGGTGATTTTGAACTGAAGAACGTCCGTCCGGACACTTATCACCTCTATGCCTATGCCAAGGCTGGTGATGTCACCGATATGCTGGAACAGGACGATATCACTGTCTCTGCTGGTGATAACGATCTTGGTACTATCACTTGGACACCGAAGAAATATACCCAGCTGTTGTGGATGATAGGTCATAACGACCGCCGTAGCAGCGAATTCCACTATAGTGATGCCCTGCGTCAGTATGGTTTGTGGGACTCTATACCTGCTAATCTTACCTACACTATTGGTCAGAGCAACGAGCAGACCGACTGGTACTATGCCCAGACCAAGAATGGCACGTGGACCATCAAGTTCAACCTTGACGAGCGTCCTTCGTCAGGACGTGTCTATCTGACTGTCTCGGTGGCAGGCTGTGCAGGTACAGGCAATACCATTACGGCAAAGGTCAACGGTACCCAGCGTGGTCAGTGGAAGCCAGGTTATAAGGATGCCAGCGTTTATCGTAGTGCAGTGAACAGCGGTCGCCACTATCTCTATACCTGCGATTTCATTAATACTGGTCTGAAGGCAGGCGAGAATACAATCGCCCTGACACTCTCGGGCTGTGGTAGCAAGGATGGTGTCATGTACGACTGTGTCAAGTTGGAGGCAGGCGAGCTTGTTACCAATGGTATTGCCCCTGTTAGCATCATGTCTGACAATGATAGCAAGCCTGTGAAGTATCTCTACCAAGGACGTCTCGTCATTGAGAAAAACGGTAAGCGCTTCACATTAGAAGGTGTACAACTTTAATTCAGTCAGAAGGCTCTTGATGGGCCTTCTGACTGTCTTTTACGTATAAAAAGTCTTGTTTTGAACGCAAAGTCCTATGATTCAACACTACCTGTCCTGATAAATGAATACCTTGTTTTTGACACATTCACAAATAATCTGTATCTTTGCAACATCCTAAAAACAACGACTAAAAACAATCAAAAACAATGAGGATATTATTGGTTTCAGTTCTCTTGGCTGTATGCAGTCGTCTGGCTGCTGCTGATGTGGTGTGGTTTGATGGACAGCATCCCGTCAGTTACCAGGTGGTGGGCAAGGTGGACCCTGTGGTGAAGATTGCCCTCGAGATGTTCTGTGGCGATATGCAGAAAGTTACGGGCATGAAACCCGTAGCATCGAAAGCGGCTACCATCCGCATCGTGCAGGGTAAGGGTACGGACGATGGTTTCCGCCTGAGCGTGAAGAACGGTCAGATAGTCGTTGAGGGCCATAATGCTCGTGGTACGGCCTATGGTCTGTTGGAACTGTCGCGTATGGCTGGCGTCTCGCCTTGGGTGTGGTGGGGCGATGTGGTTCCTGAAAAGCGTGTGCGTCTTGTTTTTGACGAGACGATACAGATTGAACATACCCCTTCTGTGGCCTATCGTGGCATTTTCATCAATGATGAGGACTGGAGCCTGCGCAACTGGGCGTGGAAACATTATGAGTCCACCAGTCAGTTCGGTGCTATGGGCCCTAAGACCTACAAGGCCATCTTCCAGTTGATGCTCCGTTTGCGTGCTAATGCTATTTGGCCTGCCATGCATACGGGCACGCCAGGGTTCTTCACTATTCCTGGTAACAAAGAGATGGCCGACTCGTGTGGTATTATCATCGGTACCTCGCACTGCGAACCCCTGCTGCGCAACAACGTAGCCGAGTGGGATCACGCTCAGCGTGGTCCGTACAACTATATCACCAACCGTGAGCAGGTGCAACAGTACTGGATAGAGCGCCTGCAACAGGTGAAAGGCTCTGAGGAGTTTTTTACTATTGGCATGCGTGGCATCCACGACGGTTCGATGGAGGGCGTGAAGACGAAGCAGGAAAAGTTGGAAGGCCTGCAGCAGGTCATTGACGACCAGCGTGAACTGATTAGCAAGTATTATCATAAAAAGGTGGAGCAGGTGCCCCAGGTCTTTATTCCTTATAAGGAGGTGCTCGAGGTTCTGGAGAGTGGTCTTCAGGTGCCTGATGATGTCACGCTGATGTGGTGTGACGACAACTATGGCTATATGACACGCCTCTCTGATGAAGAACAGCAGAAACGCCAGGGTGGGGGAGGCGTCTATTATCACCTCTCGTACTGGGGACGTCCGCACGACTATATATGGCTCACCACCACCCAGCCAGGACTCATCTATAACGAGATGCGTGCTGCCTACGACCATAACTGCCGTAAGCTGTGGATTGTCAATGTGCACGACCCGAAGGTGGCTGCGTATGATTTGGAGCTGTTCTTGGATATGGCGTGGGATATCGACGGGGTGACCCCATCGACACTCGAACAGCACTTGAAGCGCTGGCTCTGTACGCAGTTTGGCGATGAGGCTGGTAAGAAACTGTTCCCTGCTATGAAGGACTTCTACAGGCTGTGTGGCATCCGCAAGCCCGAGTTCATGGGATGGACACAGGTGGAACTGGCCGACCGTAAAGCCTATCCGCGAGGACGCTCGCAGGTTGTTGATACCGAGTTCTCGCTTAAAGAGTTTGGTAATGAGCTGGAACGTTATCTCTCCGACTACGAACAGATATGTCAGGAGGTGCAGGAGGCAGAGAAACTGATACGTCCTGACCTGAAAGATGCCTACTTCGCTGCCGTCAAGTATCCTGTGTTGGGTGCCCGTGCTATGGCTGTGAAGATGCTGGAGGCTCAGAAGGCACGTTCCAAGTACCAGGGTCAGACCGATCAGGAGATGGAGGGGCGTGAGGACTATATGCTCCAGGCATCTGCCAGGGCTATGTCTGCCTATCGTGACATTCAGCGGCTCACCGCTTATTATAACGACTCGTTGGCTGGTGGTAAGTGGAAGGGCATTATGAACATGATGCCACGCGACCTGCCAGTGTTTAATCCACCGATAGTGCCTTATTTGCCAGAGGAGGGGGCCTCGGTGGCCTCGATGGCCTCGATGGCTTCGATGGCTTCGACGCCCTCGATGGCTTCGAAGGCCTCGATGCCCTCGAAGGATTTCATCAGCAGGAATGCTTGCGACTATCAGTCATCATCCCCCCTCTCTTTGGAGGGGGCAGGGGGAGGCCCCATCCAAATGCTGGGCCACTCGATGAATGCCGTCAGCATTCCCAAAGGCTGCGAGCTGACCTATGAATTTGAGACCCAGCAAGAGGGAGAAGCTGTGCTCTATACAGCCATGATTCCCACACAGCCCAACGACAAGGGCGACCTGCGTTATCAGGTGACTGTTGATGATCAGGAACCAGTGGTTATCTCCCTGAAGGAGAAATACCGCTCAGAATTTTGGAAGGAGAGCGTCCTGCGTGGTCAGGCGTTGAAGAAGACTCCTGTGAAGATAGGTAAGGGCAAACATATGCTAAAGATAAAGGCTCTCGATGACCACATCATCCTCGACCAGTGGATGCTCGACTTCAAGAAGGACCGCAAGTTCTACGTGATTCCGACAAATATTGATCCATTGAAGGGCAAAAAGATCGGTTTCATCGGTGATAGCTACGTGCGCAACCATCGTGAACCTGTGGAGAATACCTGGCACTATAAGTTTGCCAAGAAGCACGGTATGAGGTATTATAACTATGGTAGAAACGGCAACTGCATCGCCCTCGACCTGAAGCAGTGGGGAACGGGCATGTACAAACGCTATCAGGAGATGAACGACTCGTTAGACTACATTGTCATTATTGCCGGACATAATGATGCCAGCCAAGGACGCTTGGACAGCATCGGTGTCGATACCTTCAAGGAACGCTTGGGCATCATGCTTAGCGGCATGCGTGAGAAATATCCTAACGGACAAATATTCTTCGTCACTCCCTGGCGTTGCGAGGACTTTGCTGGTAGTCCACGTCAGCGCACCATTGAAGCCATCAAGGAGGTATGCGCCAAGTTCGATGTTCCCGTATTCGACGCTTCTCGCGACAGCAATATCGAGGCCGATAATGTTGACTTCCGTAAGAAATACTTCCAGGGAGGCAAAGGTACCGATACCGCCCATCTCAACAATAAAGGTCACGACCTCTTCCTGCCCGTTGCAGAGCAGTTTCTGTTACAACACATTGAACGATAAAATCAGATTAGAGAGAACGGAACTGTGACGGATTGATACCAAACTTCCTGACAAATGAGCGACGGAAGCTGCTGGGATCGCTGAAGCCACAGGCTGATGCGATCTCTGTTACCTGCGCCCCTTTCTTCAGCTGGTCGGCTGCATACTCAAGTCGGATGTCGCGCACAAACTCCATGGCAGCCTTACCCGTCTCTTTCTTCATGAGCAAGAACATTTTGGTGCGACTCATGGCCATCTCCTGTGCCAGCTGCTCGGCTGTGAATTCGGTATCTGACATGTGGGCATTGACAATGGCTGTAGCCTTCACGACAAAGGGTGAAGGTTCGGCAGGCGTCTTTTCCTCTTCAGGTGACTGAGGAACTTCCTTCTTATTCTTTCTGACGATAAGCACTACGACTGCCGCAAGGATCAGGACTGCCAGACCGATGAGTGCGAAGACCCACCACGGTGTGCCCGTCTTCTCCTCGGGTTTCGCCTGTTGCTCCTGTTGCTGCAATAGCACTTCTTCCAACTCGTCGAGCCACAGTTGCGGTCTGCCGCTACGCAGTTGCTCGTCCAGGTTGTCGGCCTGTAGACAGTCTATGCCCTCTGTGCCACCGAAGTAGAGTGTGCCCGTGCGGACGTCTATACAAGCCGATCCGTCCAGATATTCGTTGTGCTCGGTATGAAGCTCCGTTGACTGTCCTGTGTAGATGTTCATGCAACAGAGTCCCTGCTCATAGCTGCACCACAGGAAGTCGCGCCAGCAGAGCAGGTCCTTCACGATATGTCCGTCGGCTGCTGAGTTTACGTGCTCCACGCCGTGCTCCGTTACATGTAGCAGTCCGTTGTCCGTTCCCACCCAGATCTGTCCTCTGGCATCGATGACGATGGCGTGGGCCGCCTGCTGGTACCAAGGTGTTATCTTGTCGTCAACCCTACAGTAGAGTCCATTCTCCGTGGCTAACCACAGCCGGTCTTTGTCGGCAGCAATCTTACTGATAGAGGTGACGGTGCTGTCCACCAGTTGCGCTCTGAGTGGTTGTTCGTCCAGTTTCAGCAGATGCAGTCCGCGGTCGGAACCTATCCATAGCTGGTTGGCCTTGTCCTCACAGAGACCGAAGACATGTGTCTGTATGCCGTTGCCCATGTCCACCTTGTTAAAAGTAGCTGCTGAGGCTTCTTTCACGTAAAGACCATCGTGTCCGCCCAACCATATCCTGCCCTTACCATCCTCTATGATGGCACGCAGACGCCGGCCCTCCACGGAGTCGGTCATGGGGTAGGTGATAGTTGTGGTGACGTTGGCACCCTTTGGCAGCGTCAGCAACTGCTTGTCGCCGATGGCTATCCACAGCGTGCCCTTGCTGTCCATGCAGGTGGCGCACACCAAGGGAGAGGGCTGACACGCCAGTCGATGGTAGTGACTGAGGTGTGTCTCGGCAAAGAACAGTCCGTTGTTGGCTGATCCCGCCCAGAGAATACCCTGACGATCGAGCAGCAGGGAATAGAAAATCTCGTCCTTCAGTCCTGCGTCGAGGGCTGTCTGTCCTGTATAGGTAAAGGCTGATCCCGCTTTCAGCGTGTCTGTCTGTACCAGTTGTCGTTTTTCGATGGTCCATGTCCGTGAGGAACGCGGGTCGGCAAAGGTACGGTTCAGGGGCTGTACGGCCTGTTGCTGTTGGGCCTCATCGAGGTCGCTGACGTTGTAGGTCACAAAGTGGTGTGTCAGCGTGTCGTAGCGGCTTGCCTGCTGGTGACGTTCGAAGCATTGTACCCACATGGTGCCGTCAGGTGCGCAGTTCATGCGGTCCACCCGTTTGTCGGGCAGCTCGTTGTCGGGCAGCTTATGAAACGTCTTGCCATCATAAATCATCAGTCCCCCATGTGTGGCCACCCAGATGTCGCCCTTCTTATCCTGTGCCAGCGTGATGATGCTGTTGTGTGGCAGTCCGTCCTTCACCGTCAACTGGTGAAAGTGCAGCGTCTGCGCCCCCAGTATGAGGGTGAAGAATGATATGATGGATGTGAGAAGGGCTCTCATGTGAGTCGTTGATAATTCGTTGGCAAAGGTACGTTTTTTCTTTCAAATCACCAAATATTTTCCCCATTTTGTACAAAAAGTCTCATAATTGTACGTTTTGTCCCACAATTTGGCACCACCTATCTTATTATATGAACACCCCGTTATCACCTCTTTCAATAATACTTCGTACCTTTGCACCCGGAAATTTACAAGAAAAAAAACATTTGAAACGCCTATAGAAACGACTTCAACTATATTTATAATATAAAACAACTTTTTCAATTACCTTTTATAACTAACGACCGAAAACACGTGATGTTAATAATATTGGGATTAGTATTAGTTAGATTAGTAAGTAGTAGTTTTTCTCTTATGTGAGTCCTTAACCGCTGTCCGTGAGGATGGCGGTTAGGTTTTTCTAACAAGAACTTGTGTATTTCAATAAAAGTCACTATATTTGCAGACAAATAGCCAAAACAATGAACAAACAACTGCTGATACTCCTTTGCTTCCTTTGCTGCGGCACCATGAATGCCGCAGGTGTTTATGATGTGCGCAACTTTGGTGCCAAGGGCGATGGACGGACGCTCGATTCACCTGCCATCAACGCAGCGATAGAGGCTGCGGTGAAGGACGGTGGCGGACAGGTGCTGGTGCCTGCTGGCACCTATCTCTGCGGCAGCATCCGTCTGAAAAGCAATATCGACCTGCATCTTTCAGCAGGCTGCACCATTCTTGCAGCACCCGCCAAGATGGGGGCCTACGACCCCTCGGAGTCGTTTGGCGGTTTCCCTGAGTACCAGGATGGAGGTCATACCTATTTCCATAACTCGCTCATCTGGGCAGAGGAACAGACAAACGTGTCGATAACGGGTCACGGTATGATTGACGGAAAGGGCCTGACAAAGAAAGATACGGAGAGTGCGGGCATCGTGCAGGGCGGCTCCATTGGTACTGGCGACAAGGCTATCGCCCTGAAGTTGTGCCGACAGGTGACCATCCGCGACATCACCATCTATCGTGGTGGACATTTTGGCATCATCATGACAGGCTGCGACCTCTCTACTATAGATAATGTGACCATTGACACCAATCGTGATGGTTTTGATATCGACTGCTGCAAGTATATGACTATCACCAACTGCAAGATCAACACCCCCAGCGACGATGCGCTGGTGCTGAAGTCAAGCTACGCCCTTAAGAAGGCAGTTCCCTGTGAGCATATCGCCATCTCCAACTGTAATATCACGGGTTATCAATGTGGCACGCTGCTTGATGGCACCTACGTGCCAGAACCCGTTAACTGGGTGTGCGGACGTTTCAAGTTGGGTACAGAGAGTAACGGTGGTTATCGTAATATCTCGCTCACCAACTGCACGTTTGCCTATAGCAGCGGACTGGCCTTCGAGGAGGTGGACCAGGGCAAGATGGAGAACATTGTGGTGAACAATATCACGATGAGTCATGTACACTATTATCCTATCTATATCACCACAGGCTGTCGTAATCGAGGTCCCAAGGAGGTGACGCAGCCCTCGTCGGCACGCGACATCCAGATATCCAACGTCATTGCCGACGACTGCGACTCGCTCTGTTCCATTATCGTCACAGGTATGAAGGACGAGCCCATCCGCAACGTGTGGCTGTCGAATATACGCCTCTATTTCAAGGGTGGTGGTGCCAAGGACCTTGTCAACAAGGACTATCGCGAACAGGGCACCAACTATCCTGAACCCAAGTTTGCTGGTTGGACGCCAGCCTACGGACTCTACGCCCGTCATGTGGAGGGTCTGCATGTGCGTGATGTTACCTTCCGCTACGAGCGCCCCGACTACCGTCCTGCCATCGTCCTCGACGATGTGCGCGATGTCACCCTCCACGATATCGATGCGCCTACGGAACCAGGCATCGAACAGGTGGTGACTTTCAACGAACACGAATCTCTCGAATCACACGAATAAAATAAGATTCGTTCAATTCGTGAAACTAATATGTCCTGCAAATCCACATTTCCATGAAACGGTCAGAAACACTATACGTCTTTGTGCGTTGCTCGTTCTGGTAGGTGAGAATCTGCTTGTCAAGAAGAGCGTTTATTGCGTATTGCACAGAACTGGGCGATTTAAGTGCGTGCTTCTTGACAAAGGCTACTGACGTGACACCGCTGGCAACGCCCTCTTTGGCAATGGCTATCAACGTTTCTTTCTGCTGAATGTTGAGTTGGTTCATGACGTTAGCAAAAGAGCGTCCCTTCTCTTCCAGAATATCACTCAGCGTCTGGTTGATAGCAGTTTCGTCGATAGTCACGTTAGGGTCTATATATGCAAACGCGTTGTGAAGGACATTATGAACGTAGTATGTATGTCCTGCAAAAAGGTCGTAAGCCATGGAGACGGCTTCAGGTGTTATATTACGTGAGGCTTTCTTGAATTGTTCTTCTGCAAAACCTGTATAGATATCCTTAGAGATACAGTCAAGATAAATCTGCTCGGCACTATTATAGAAAGGCTTGGCTGCAGAGTTAAACATGTTCTCGAGGATATGTCGGTTGCTTCCCGCATAGATGAATAGGCAATTATTCATCTTCTGAATATGGGTGCGAAGTGTTGCCTCCACGTTTTTCTCCGGATAGTTGGCAATCTGCTGAAACTCATCAATGGCGAAGATACAAGGTTTGTCTGCCTGTTCCAGATAACTGAATATCTCTTCCAAGGTCAGTTCTGGCGAGTGGATGTCCCCCAGTTTGATATTGAATGTTGGGGTGTTCGTGACAGGATCGTAGCCAAAACTCCCTGCCAAGGAGTGAAGACCTGCCAGGAATTTGTTGAGTACGGCTTTCCCCTTGGGCACCAACACAGAGTATATCTCCTTGCTGAGGAACAAAACCAACTCGTGCAGGCTGGTGGTGGGATAGATGTCCGTGTAGAAAGTGTAGTAGTTTTCCTTGATGGCTGGCTGCTCAAATACGTGGCGTATCAGCTGTGTCTTACCCATTCTTCTGGGTGATGACAAGAGGATATGGGCCTTGTTTCCAAGTGTGCGTACCATCCACGTTGTTTCTTTCTCCCTGTCACAGAAATAGGGCTCTGGTATAATACCTGTGATGTAAAACGGATTCTCCATAACGCTGAATTTTGGTGCAAAGATAAATATATTATTTGAATTATACAAATTCTATAATAGAAATTCTATAATTACAAGGTGTTAATGTTATTCGTTTAATTTGTGAAATTCGTGTTCGAATATAAAAACAGCACCATTTTGTGTAAACATGAAAAAACTTTTTTCGAGCAAGGAGCGTCTCTCGACCCTACCAAGGAGCGTCTCGAAGCATCGCAAGATGACGCTCCGTACTCGCTATGGTGACACACCTTGCTCACCAAGGTGACGCTCGGTGGCCTGCTCCGAGACGCTCCTTGCTCGAGAAGCGTAAATCTCGTTCTCTCGTCAAAAATAATTCGTTCTCTCGTCAAAAACTCGTTTTCTCGTCAAAAACTTTATTTTGCCCAAGACCTAACATTGATTTTTGCTATCTTGTTGATATTTAAGCGGTTAACATCAAAAATAGGACTTCAACACCTAACATAAGAGTTAACATAGACCTAACAGAGACCTAACGTTACCTCTATGTTAGGTCTATGTTAGGTGTTACGTTAGGTCTTTGACTACCGAAAATTGCTGGAAAGCCCCATAAACAGGGACTTTTTCCTTTTTCAATGTTAGGCCTTGGCAAAAAATGAAGAAAACCTTTCGGAATGGAAATTTGGAGAATTGGAAAAATGTTTGTATCTTTGCGCCATGAAATCAATAAACTGTCTATAATATGAATAATGCAGACTTCTGGGCCTCTGTCAGGGGTATAATCGATGATGGATTTACGCCAGAGGGATTGCGCAAACTTGACTATTATGCAGAACAATTTATTAGCGGAAGGTTGGTTTATCAACGATTTTCATCGCGAGAACAGCATGGCTGCGCAGAGGGCGGTGAAGCAAATGTCATTGCATCCCTACTCGCGGGAGCAGAAGATAGAGCAGGTTCAAATGCTGAAGAGACAATCAGCGAGTTCGAAAGAGAACGCCAACTTGCTGCGCAGCAAGAAGCTTGTATAGAGCAATGGGCTAAGGCTGTAGGATGCTGGAAGGAGCAGGCAGAAGATTTCTTGACTCAGGCATTGGGTGAAGAAATAGCAGAAGGTGGCGAGGCAAAAGTTTATGATCATGGCGCAACGCTCATAAAGAGTATTGGTTTGGATTACTTTATCCTGCCAATACTAGCCTTAGACAGAATAGCGCTTCATAATGCTTATTTTCCAGAAACACGGCTTGTTGTTCTGGGATTTGGCAGAGACAGAAATGGCGAATTCAAGATTCTTGTCGAACAACCATATATTCATGGCACACATCTTTCCGATGAGGAGATTGCAATGTTTATGGAAAAGATGGGTTTTTCATTAAAAAATGCTCGAAATTGGACATTTGCAACTCCGGAGATATACCTTAGTGATATGCATGACGAGAATGTGATTCAATCTGACTTTGGACCTATATGTGTTGTGGATTGCGACATCCGTATCAATACACCAGAATTACGACAGGGAGGAATGAGAACATTGACTACTGAAGTTTCTTTTTAGAGACTGAAGCCTTAGTTGAAACCTGAAACAATTGTCATTAAGATTGTTTTTTGTGCTTTTTGTGCAAGTCCGACGTATGCTGACGTGAGGATTTTTGCGGTTTTTGTTATATTATTCGGACATTTTGTACAAAAAGTCCTATTTTGAACGGAAAGTCCTGCGAAATGTATCTCACGTCTAATTATATGTACGCGACGTTATCGGCTGTTTCAATATTACTTTGTAATTTTGCACCCGCAATTTGCAGATGAATCTGTGAGGACAGGCTGCGCCTCAGCAATTTGAGTAAACTCGATTGCATTCGGCTTGCACTGTTCTTGCAAACGCAATATGCAACGAAAAAACAATCGAATCGAAGATAACTTCGACTACCTTTAAAAGCTAACAACTTAAACAACTTTATATCAAACTAACAAACAAAATAAAAAAACAATTACTAACTAAAACGCTCCTCGTGGCAGTTCTGCTGTGCGTAGGGGCAAGTAATGTGTGGGCGTATGACATTCCTGAGGGTAAGGTAATCCGAAATGTGTTTATAGGCACGCCTGTGTATACGGATGAAGTAATTACATCTGTAACTGCTGAGGATTTCGAAGGGACCCCAGATTTAACAGGTTGGAGTTCTCCTTCGAGTGCTTGTGGCTCTCATAGTCCTGCACTTGCTGTTCGTAGCATTACAACAGTTGATTGTCCTGCTGTAGAAACAACAGTTTCAAGTGGTTACCCTACATATGTGTCAGGAAAAGCAATAACGGCGCATTCGAAGAACAGTTCGACAGATTTAGTATATACGTTACCGCAAGTTATTACTAGTGGAAGAATAGTTTTCTCTGGAGATATATGGGCAGGCGCAACTTCTACAATAGGTGGAGAAAATGGTTTAGATTGTGTTCGCTTTAGACTTTTGGACGAAGACGGAAATGACCTTTTTAACTTAGGTTTCAATAATGGAAACACTACATTTTTCCAAAATGGAACCACAAACATTTATGACACAGAAGGACCTACTGCTTGGCGAAGTACGCCACGCAACGAATACTTAGGTTGGGGATTCCATGATATGGAAATAAATGTTGAAACAGGAACGGTGACATTTATGCTTGATTTTATTGATAACAACAATACACGCCGTCAAAGACATTTCTCTGTTTCTATAGGAACTGGTAAGAGGGTGGCCAAATTGCTGTTTCATAAAGACAAGAGAAATTATGAGCTAACAACTTCTGTCGATAATGTCCAGTTGTTCTATGTTGATGACCCCATCCCTGCTGGAGAAAAGACCTATTCAATTAAAGCAAAAGTTGGTGACAAGGTTTTAAAGACATTGAAAAACGGATCTGCAGCAGAAGGTGCAGACGTTACTATTAATGGACTGAACTGGGCAATACAAGTTGGAGGGAAATGGTATAAACTAAACGATGCAAATGTTTCCAATTTCTCAAGAACATTTGAAAAAGGAAGTTCGGATAATGAAGAATTGGCAGTTTCATATGTTTTGGATGAAAACATTGTATACTATACTGAGGCAGAGGCTTTGTCTGGATGGTATAACCAAGATCAAAAGGCTGACATATCTTCTGGTGGTATGTCTAGATTCTTGGGTGGCGGGAATTCGACAAATACAAGTTTCTCAATCGCTGCAGGGTATTACAATGTTGTTTTGACTTATTATAGACGTGGCAATGGCAATGGTAATGTTTCAAATACCGACATTTATGTAAAAGGGACGACTGATACAAAAATAGGTAGAATTGACGGCTGGGGTATTTATAATACACCAAATGTTAAGACCATCCAGAATGTGTATATCCCTGCAGGGTCTGAAATTAAGATACTAGAGGCTTCTGGTTCTAACTCAACAGTTTGTTTTGACTATATTCATCTGACGAAAGCTGATGCTACCCTCGTGGCAGCTATAGAAGACTGCAAGTCTTATGAAACCTCTGATGCATTTGCAACCTATATTAATGCGAAGTTCGCTGCGGGAGAATTGACTACGACTGCAGAGGTGTATGCAGCCCACACAGCTTGGCAGGTAGCACAGGCGAAAGCAAGTCATTCTACAGACTATTCAAAAGTGATTCTCAATCATGCTGTAACTAGCACTGATAAATATTGGGGAACTCTGAGTGATGGGGCAAGTGCTCCATATGAAGGTGCTCCTGACAACTATTATCTTTATAATGCTGAAGGTGAAGCATACAATGTTAATAACACAGTCTATGGCATCCCTGCAGGAAAATATGAAGTAAGTGCTTATACATACAGTTCCAGTGCTGATGTCCGCAACCTGTATGTTGCCATTGCTGATCCATGGCAAGATATTCAGGAGTCAAATACTACGAGTGCTGCAGGATGGGTGAAGAATACCACGCCTATTGAGCTTTCAGCACAGAACAACCTTGCTTTTGGGTTCTATGCTGGTGCTATTACTGGCCGTACAGCAGGTTTTGACAACTGGACTCTGACACTGACAGGTGAGCAGGTTTCGGTTTCTTCAGCTGGTTATGCTACATATGTAAGCAGCTACGACCTGAACTTCTCTGAAACAAGCATTAAGGCATATAAGGTAAAGGTAAATACAAAGGGTATTGCAACACTTACAAAGGTTGACAATGTTCCTGCTGGTACTCCAGTCCTTCTCTACAAAGAAGGTGGTGCAACAGAGTTTATCCCTGTAATGACTGGCGCAGATGAAGTTACAGGCAACGACCTCGTAGCAGGTACTGGTGCCGCTGTCGCTACCACCGATGGTGACTATACCAACATGATCCTCTGGACGAATGCAACTAACCCTATTGGCTTCTACTTTGCTGCCGGTCAGACCGTAGCTGCTAACCGTGCATACCTGCACATCGCTGACGATATGGCTCCCGATGCAGTAGGTGGTGCCTCTCCCTCTCGTATGGTGATGGTCTTTGCCGACGATGAAACAACAGGCGTTCAGAACCTCACCCCAGCCCTCTCCGAAGGCGAGGGAGTTGTTTACAACCTCCGCGGTCAGCGTGTGGCACAGCCTACTAAGGGTCTGTACATCGTGAATGGCAAGAAGGTTGTCATTAAATAACATATGATAGATTTATGTTCCATTCTTGCTTAGGCAAGCGACCAAAGGTCGAGCGAATGGTAATTTATGTTTAAATAAAAAAAGAAAGACAATGAAAAAGATATATATTAATCCGGAAACAAAGATCGTCAAGATACAGACGGCCAACATGATTGCCATAAGTTTGTATGGTAAGGACGCTGAAGATGAAGGCATGAGCCGTCGTGGTAACAATAGTCTCTGGGACGACGAAGAAGACTACGACTATTAATGTCGTTATTCGAGTTGACAAACCAGATGAAATACATAACATTTGGAATTAGTAATAGTTAGATTAGTAACTAGTTTTTCTCTTATTTGAGGCCCGTACCGCTGTCCGTGAGGATAGCGGTTGGGCATTTTAACTTTCGCAAGCTCTGCTTGCTAAGGAGTTAGCGGAAGTTAGCCAACTGCGTTGGCGGAAGTTAACGGGAGTTAGCCAACTACATAGAAATTTTAGTAAAACGCTTGGTAGTGTCAATAAAAAGATGTAATTTTGCAGGCAAATAGCTTAAAACAATAAATACTACGATATGAAAAAGGTGATTTTGGCTTTGTTGATGGCTGTGGTAGCCGTGAATGCTGACGCACAGCGAGTGACTGACCGTCTTACACGCGGCTTGGTGGCTATCCCCCAAGGCGACAAGACTGGACAGGACAGCAACTACGGCATGTCGGGTAGTGGCATCTTCGTCAGCTGGCGCAAACTGCCGTCAGAGTATTTCGACACGAAGTACAACCTCTATCGTGGTACGACAAAGGTGGCCGAGAATCTCACCGTGACCAACTACCAAGACAATAGCGGCACGAAGACCAGCACCTACAAAGTGGTGCCTGTGGTGAAGGGCGTCGAACAGACCGACCAGGCTGTGGAGTGCACGCCCTGGGAACACCAGTACTGGGACATCAAGGTGCAGAAGGTGCTGAACCGTAATGGCGTTGATGTGACCAGCGGCTACACGCTGAACGACTGTTCGGTGGCCGATGTCGATGGCGACGGCGAGATGGAGTTTGTGGTGAAGCGCCGTAACGATAGCGGTAACCTGCGTGAGTCATCCAACAAGACCGACTTCAACCGTCATGAGTGCTATAAGATGGACGGCACGCTGCTGTGGTCGATAGACATGGGACCCAACCTGATGGCTGGTCCCGATGAGCAGTTTGACCTGATTCTCTACGACTGGGACCAGGACGGCAAGGCCGAGGCCCTGATGCGTGGTGCCGACAACATGATTATCCACACCGCTACGGGCAAGACCATCCAGATTGGCAACATGAGCTACTATGCACCTCGCGACGAATATACGAAGGAAGGTGCCGAATACCTCTTATATATGAATGGTGAGACGGGTGAGCCCTATGGATGGGACGGTTCAGATAACTGGACACCAATGGCCTATCCGCTGCCCCGCTATGAGAGTGGAGAGAGCGACTACAAAACGGTGTGGGGTGACAACGATACGGGTCACCGTGCCACCAAGCACTATTTCGGTGCTCCCTATCTGGACGGTCGCAATGCCAGCATCTTCCTGGGACGCGGCTGCTATACACGCCACAAGTTCTGTGCCCTCGACGTGAACAAGGAGACGCACGAACTCACCCAGCGCTGGCGCTGGAACTGCTATGACTCGAAGTCACCTTGGTTTGGTAACGGTTTCCACAACTACGCCATTGCCGATGTCGATATGGACGGACGCGACGAGATTGTCTTTGGTTCGATGATGATCGATGACAACGGCTATGGCCTTTCTACCACGGGCTTTGGTCATGGTGACGCCCAGCATTGTGGCGACCTGGACCCCTACCGTTGGGGACTGGAGCAGTTTGTCTGTCTGGAGGGGTCTGCTGTTCCTGGCATCGCCTATACCGACGGCATGTCGTCAACGCTGCGCTTCACCACAGGTACTGGTGGCGACAACGGTCGTTGTCTGGCTGGCAACTTCCAGGGCACCTATCCTGGTGCCATCGGCAACACCTTCGGCTATGATGTGATCAGTCTGGTGTCCGACAAGGTGATCGATGGCGTGAACATGGCCAACGATGACTATATGAACATGCGTATCTACTGGGACGGCGACCTGCTTGACGAGTTCATGGACTCGCCAGGTGTGGAGCGCGCTCCCACTATATATAAATATGGTAATGAGGTAGGCACCAACCGTTCGTACAAGAACGGACGTTGCTGGATGGGCGGCGGTTCGCTGAACAACTCGTCGAAGAACAACCCCTGTTTCCTTGGCGACATCATCGGCGACTGGCGCGAAGAGATTGTCAACCGCATCGATGCCACCACGCTGCGCATCAATATCAGCAGCTATCCCTCGACACATGCCATCACCTCGCTGTGGTACGACCATGAGTATCGTAACGGCATGACCTGGCAGTCGGTGGGCTACAACCAGCCACCGCACCCCAGCTTCTTCCTTGGCGAACTGGAGGGTATCACCCAGGAACCGCCAGCATTGACGCTGGAGGGACGTAAGGAGGTGACTGGCACCATCGCTACCACCAACGACCACCTGCTCGTTTCGGGTTATGAGGACAAAGCCATCGCTGTGCAGGAAGGGGCATCGCCCTATATCCTTACGGTTAACGCTCCGGCCCTGGTGGCTGGTAGCGGTGCTCAGCAGGCTGTCAGCAGCACACCGAAGCAGCCCGCCCGCACGGTGACCACCTATACCACCACGTTGACGGGTGGTGCCTTCAGTGGGGCTACCCGCATCGTGAAGCAGGGTGAGGGTGTCTTGGTTTTGCCCAATGTCACAGAGAAACATACTGGTGCCACCGACGTCTGGCAGGGCACCCTGAAGTTTGACGGCACCTTTGAGTCGTCACCTCTGTGGCTCAACCGTCATACGACGTTGATCTCCAATGGTGGTCAGTTCATGGGTGGCCTGAAGGCCGACTATAACGCTACGATCTATCCTGGTGGACAGGATAACGTGGGCACCATCACCGTGAGCACCCTGTCGCTGGGCTTCGGCTCGCGCATCGTCTATGACTTTGCAGGCAGCGGCTTCGATCAGGTCAATGCCGACAGTCTGTCTGTTGAGGCTAAGACCGAGGCTGTATGGCTGAACTACGGTCCTCGCTACAAGGCTCCCGTGTTGCAGTTCACTGGCGTGAGCAACATTGCTGCCGGTACCTATGTTTTGGGAACGGTAAGCAAAGTCGAGGGCGACCTCTCGCAGATAGTCCTTGAGGGCTTCGGCTCTAACAAAAAGGCAGAGCTGGCCTATGCCGAAGGCAAGTTGCAGCTCATTATCGAGGATATGCGTGAGGCAGGCAATGCCACGTGGAACGGCACTGCCGACCAGCACACCTGGCAGCAGGCTGTCACCAAGACGTTCCTGGTTGACGGACAGAGTACCTATGGTGCTCAGGGCGACCATGTGGCATTCGATGACAATGCTGACAATACCAATGTGATCATCAAGGGTGCCGTCAGTCCTGCTGACATCACCTTCAACAACGAGACAAAGAACTATACCCTCAGTGGCGACAGCATCGTGGGTGGTGGTACCATCACCAAGAACGGAGAGGGTAAGCTGACCGTCTATAACTGGAACCATACTGGCGCTACGACTATCAACGGTGGTACCGTTAGCGTGGTGATGCTGGCTAACAACAGCGGACAGCAGTATGGCTCGCTGGGTGGTGTGTCGTCGGCTATCAATCTGAATGACGGCGCTACGCTCGAGACCAACGGTGTTATCATCACCGACCAGACGCTGAACGTCAGCGGTGAGGTGACTGTCAACGTGCCCAGTGGCAAGAGCGTCATCTTCAACCAGGCTATCAAGGGTAATGGTGCTACCATCACCAAGACAGGCGCTGGCTCTATGGAGACGGGCACACAGACCAACACCTATGCCAAGCTGATTGTAAAGCAGGGTACGGTGACTGCCAACCATTCGTCGAATAATGTTGATATGCTGCCTGCCACGATTGAGTTCCAAGGTGGTACGGTGTGGGGAGCCAATATAGAAGATACTCCTGGCGTGACCAATACAACAGCTTTTGTGGTGCCAGAGGGCAAGACGGGAACGTTCTATGGCTCGTTCCGTGGAACCTATACAGGTAAGCTGACGGGTGCCGGCACCTTCAATGTCTATACGGGTGGCGTACGTTGCTACTATGATGGTGATTGGAGCGGGTTCTCGGGTACTATCAATGTGGGCAAGAACAACCGACAGAACAAGAAGTCGTACGATCCTGACTTCATGTATCGTAATACGAAGGGTCTGCCCCTGGCAACCGTCAATGTGGCTGCTAATGCCCGTTTTAACAACCAGGGATCAAGTATTAAGGTGAAGAAACTGGGTGGCACGGGTGCTGTAACCGGTTCCGGCACGTGGATCGTGGACTGTGATGAGGACTTTACGCTGACTACCGAGGTGGGTATCACTTCTGAGCGTACAGATGACTATGGCAACACCATCGCTGTGAGCACTTCGCCCCTGACCAAGCGCGGCACGGGTAAGATGACGATGACAGAGGGCAAGATGAACGGTACGCTGACCATCGAGGGCGGCACGGTTGCTGCCTATAAGTACAAGCCAGCAGCCCTGCTCAATGGCACCAGCACCACAGTTGTCAAAGGTGGTGGCCGCTTTGTGGGACAGGTCTTGCTGAACGCCATGAACTTGATGAATGGTGGTGAGGCTATGCCTTGCGGCTCGGCTGTCAACGAGACATCGCCAGGAACCATCACCTGTAACACGGTGTTCGTGGCTCAGGCAGGTTCTACCGTTACCTTCCTGCGTAATGCCTCGAAGAACTCAACTATCAATACCAAGAACCTGACCTTCAATGGTACGGTGAAGGTGGTGCTGCTCTCGACCTACACACCGAAGGTGGGCGATGCCTTTAAGCTTTGGACCTGCAGCGGTACGTTCAGTGGCACACCGCTGTTTGACCTGCCTGAGCTGCCCACTGGTATGAAGTGGGACACCAGCGAGGTGGCTGCCACTACGGGTGTGCTGCGCATCGTTGAGGATACTGAGGGTATTACTGGCATCCTTGCCGACGAGCAGGTTACTGTCGAGGTGTTTGCTGTCAACGGTGTGAGCATGGGCACTTATACCACTACTTATGCTGAGGCTAAGAGCGCGTTCTACCGTCTGCCGCTGCAGAGTGGGGTCTATATCCTGCGCATTCGTAATGGCAAGAACGTTGGTGGAACTTTAAGTGTAAAAAAATATTAAAAATAACGAAAAGAGACACAGGTTTCCACATTAAACCTTATCTTTGCATCGTTTTTCGGGCTGTGCCCGTCAACAAATGGCATATATACTTTCTTTATTAATTAATAACTAACTTACAAAATTATGAAAAAACGTTTACTTTTGAGCCTCATGGCTATGTGCATGGGTGTATCGGGTTTCGCACTTTCTGAGGGCGAGTACGTGTACACTCCGCAAGGACGTTTCCAGATTACTGGTGCCAATGCTGCCAGCAGCAATTTTGCTGACTTCACAGGCTGGACGCTGATTTCTTCTACAAATGGCGCATTGCTGGAAACTACGTTTGACATCGTTTCCAATGGCTATGCTGAAGGTTTGAACTCTGCCAAGAGCCTTGTTTCTACTGCCGGTGAAGGTATGTACTTCAAGTTTGAGCCCACCAGTGCAAGCGAGTCCTATGTGGTAAGCTTTAAGATGAAGGGTGCTGCTTTGGACAATGTGAAGTATCGAATTGATGGAGACAATTACACGGGTTATTCTAAGGATCTTGATTTGGTGAAAGTGGCTGGTAATGAAGCTAATACTTATACCTATCCTGCTACTGAGGGTGAGGTGATTGCCAATACCGCTGAGGAACTGACTGAGAACTGGCAGACCTTCAACTATGCCATTGTTGGCGATGGTACTCCCCGCACTTGGTTTATCTCACTCACTGGTATGACCTCTACCATTGAGATTGCCGACCTGCAGATTGCTCCTGCCCTGCAGGTGGCTGACCTGCGTCAGCGTGATGCTGCCATTGAGAAGCTGAATGTGTATAAGAACTGCTATGCATGGGATGAAGGCCTTCTTGAAGGCATTAATGAGACCATTGAAGCTCTTCAGGAAATCGGTGATGAAAGCGCTCAGGCTGACCTTAATGAAAAATTAGAAGCCGTTGATGAGATTATTGCTGATTTCGTTGATGCTAACATGGACGACTATCTGCCTACTACGGAAGTTCAAGCTACTACGGATAATGCTGGTTCACCTAAGGTTGACGTGAAGTTTAAACAATGGTTTGCAAAAGTACAAAAGGCTAAAACTTGGGGTGATTGGAACTGTCTGCCTTCAGGACGCGGCTTCTGGGAGAACGCAAGTCAGGGCGCAGCAGACTTTGGCCATTATGCTGGTAATTCCGCTTGGAATTATGGTAGTGTAGATGATCCTATGGGTGTTTATATGCAGAAGACGCTTGATCCAGGTTCCTATGTGTTTGGCATTGAGAGTAAGGCAGCTCTTCGTGTATCTCCTACCTCTAATTCATGGACAAATAATGAAGGTTGGAATCCTGCCTATGCTGTGGCTTATGTTGTGAAAGCTAATGGTGATACCATTGTGTCTGTAGTGAAGGATCTGAAATCTGCTACCTACACACCGTTCTTGATTACTGCCAAGATTGAAGAGGCTGGTACCTACGAGATTGGTTTCAAGGCTTATTGTAAGGATGCCTATAAGAATCTGAAGAATGGCTCTGTTCTATATGTTAAGAATGCCTCTATTTGGGGTAAGAATGGTAATAAGTACAACCAGAAGCAACTGGCTTATGAGGCAGATGTCCGCGAGCAGATTACCACTGGTCGTAATAACCTGACAACTGCTACTGAGCGTATTGCCAGCGCAGATTACTTCTGGGGTAAGGCAGAGCTTCAAGCTTGCGTAGATTCTGTAGAGACAAAGATTGCCGCTTACGAGTTGTTGAGTCAGGATGACATCATTGCAACCTATGAAGAGGATTATGCGAAATCTACTTCTGCCGAGACCGGTTATATGGTTTATGAAGTTTATCAGACTGCTGTGAAGGATATCATTGCTGCCAACAAAAAATTTGTTGCTGTCAATGATACGCTGAACTCTTTGCAGGTGGCTATTGACAATGCTAAGACTACATTGGCTATGCGTCTCTATAGCGCTGCTACTGGCACGGCTGATCTGCAGGGTGCCATTGAGGATGCAGAAGGTTTGTATGCATCAATGAAGAAACTCGACTACTCTGAGGATAATGCATTCTTTATTACAAGCATGATTGAGGCTTTGAGCGATGCAGTTGATGCATTCAAGGCTTCTGTTCCTGCTGAAGCAATTACTACCATCGTTGATATCGACTTTGAGCAGGATGCTGTTCTGGACGAAACAACAAGTAAATATACCATTACCGGTGCAGCTGGAACGATGGAGTTCTCTAATTTCTGGAAAGACGCAGAAACTGTACCAGCTCAACCCTATGAGCAGGGCTACTGGTCAAATGGTGAACAAATGTGGAAGGGCTATGTCCGTGTAGGTAACGGTACGGGTACCGTCACTTTCGATCCGACTATTGAAGGCGAAATGGGTACTAATATCCTGAAGGTTGCCTGCGACTTCTATGTTCAGGGCTTGTCTGGTAGAGATCTTGGCTTCTTCCTGAAGGATGCTGAGGATAACAATATTTGTGGTCTCTATCGCAATTATTACCATGGCGTTGACAACGTGAACACCTTTGGCGCTGACATGAGCAAGGTTTGGACTAAGTCGGGTGGTAGCTACAACAATGCATCTCCCGCTGATGTAGCAGAACCTACCGCTAATCCTCTTCAGAAGACCCACTTCGAGGTGATTATGGACTATGGTCGCAAGTCAATGTACTGCACCATCGAAAGTGTGAATGGCTCAACCGCATCTGATGAGATTGCTCTTGATGCTGTTCCTGTCAAGTTCGTTCTGCAGAGTAACTACAATAACAATGACCGTCGTCCTTGGTTCGACAACCTGAAGATTGAGCGCATCAAGGCTGGTGAGACCGAGCCATTCGATGCCGCCATCCAGGAAATCAACAACGATGCTAAGGTTGTTGCTCCTTCGAAGGTGCTGAAGAACGGCCGCATCATCATCAACGGCAAGTACGGCATCAACGGTGTACTGGTGAAGTAATTTCAAAATTACACCAATAAATCATACCTCGCAGGCTCTTGTCTGCGAGGTTTTTTTATATGTTTACAAAATTAGATTAATTTTGTATTAAAAAAACTTGGTTGTTCGTAAAAATTGTTGTACCTTTGCATGCGAATTGCAATGTTGAGATAACAAAAGCGCTTTTATCGAAACGGGAATTACCAACTTAAAACGTGATATATCATCATAAAATATTAGCTAATAACAATTTATGAAAAAAATCTTTTTGTATGCATCCCTCTTGTGCATAGGCCTGACGTCCTGTGAGAAGGATTATCTTGTGCCCGAGGGAGAATTGCCATCTTGGCTTGGCGAGAGTATCTACAAGGAGCTTCAAGAGTCAAAGCAGCTGCAGGGTACGTTCAATACGTATCGTCAGTTGGTGGACGACCTGAACTATGCGGAGGTGCTTGGTAAGACCGGTAGTAAGACCATCTTCCCTGCCAACGATGAAGCCTTTGAGCGCTTCTTCAAAGACGGCAACAACAAGTTTGGTGCCAGCAGCTATGCTGACCTGACCTACGCCCAAAAGGCTGAACTTCTATTCTCAACGATGCTCGACAATGCCATCCTTGTGGGAACGCTGTCGAACAAACAGAATTCAGCGGGTAAGATGCTGCAGGGACAGATGGTGAAACATCCTACCAACATGCGTCTGACGTATGCCGTGACGCAGTTCCCTGCCGAGAATCTGCCTGCCAACAACAAGTATTTCTCGCGTTTCAAGAACAACGGCATGTTGGCTGTGTTCGACAATACGGTAGCCCCGATGGTACACTTCACGGGTGAGTATATGTTGAACAACAACATGACTGTAACTGGCAGTGAGAGTGACTTCGAGATCCTCACTGGTTCGCCTTATGAGGACGGTGATGCCTTCGTCTTTGATCGCAAGGTAATCGTGTCCGACGTGGTGTGCCAGAACGGTTATATACACCAGCTCGACGAGGTACTCGTGAACCCAGGCAACATGGCCGAGATACTGCGCAGCAAGGATGATACCCATTACTTCTCGCGCATGCTCGACTACTATAGCTTCCCCGAGGCCGATTTGTCGCTGACCGAACAGTATATGTCAACTAACGATAATGTGAGTGCGCAGGACACTGTGTTCGCCATCCGCTATCTCAGTAAGAACTCGCATCGTTCAACGGCTGCCCAGCCGGTGAAAGGCTATTCGGTGGCTGACAACGAACTTCTCAGCTTTGACCCGGGATGGAACTACTATAATCCTACCAAGCTTGGAGGCTCTACCGACAACGATGCCGAGATTGCTGCCATCCTGGTTCCCAACGATGCCGCTATTGAGGACTATTTCCTCAACGAGTCACCTTATATTCTGAAGAACCTGGGTGTGCCTGGTCTGGCATTGACGAAAGAAAATCTCGATGCCCACCTCGACGCTGTCTATAACAGCGATCACTCGGTGCTGGCCAGCATTCTGAACAATGTGATGAAGGGTTACCTCACAAAGACCGTTCCCAGCACGTTCTCAACGGTTCAGAACGATGCCTTTGAGTTCCTGGATGTAACGAAGGATGACGTGTGTCGCAAGGCTGACGGCAAATATGATGTGACCATCGCCAACAACGGTGTCATCTATAAGATGAACAAGCTGTTTGGCCCGAAACTTTATAACTCAGTACTCGGCCCTGCCTCTATCTATCAGGATATGCGCACGATGGGCGAGATGCTGAACGACCACCAGGTGACTGCTGGTACACCCTCGAAGCTGGGTGCCGACATGTACTACTATCTGCTGTCGATGAAGGCCCGCTATGGTGTGTTTGTGCCTACCGACAACGAGACACAGTTCATCGTTATCGATCCTGCTTCTGCGAAAGACCCGTCAGGTCTGAGAGGTTTACGCTTCCGTTTCGACCCCACTGCCGACGGATCGTTCCACGTTCTGGTGAAGAAATATCTGTACCAGTCGGGTCCATATAATCAGATTTCATCGTATATTGAGGCACCTGACAACAAGGAATATAATATTGAGACCGGTGACTTCAACTCTCAGATCAAGGACCTCCTTGACTACTGCACCATCGTGTTGGCTGACTCTACCGAGACGGGTAAGAATACACAGTATGGACTCTATGGCAACCGCTACTATAAGACAAAGCATGGTGGTGTTGTCATCGTTGACGGCAACAAGGTGGCTGGCGGCTTGCAGCAGAGCGACCCCTCACAGTGGTCAACCATCACTCAGACCTTCGATGTTAACAGTCCCGATGCCACCATCGAGAATGGTACGGTGTATCGTCTGGACTTCCCCTTGCAGCCTACCATCACTGGTGTGGTGGAGACATTGGAGCGTGATGCGTTCAACGCCAGCAATGTGAACTATGACGTCAACGCACCCGAAGAGGCTCCTGAATACGACCACTTCCTGAACTTCGCCCAGCAGTTTGCTAATGAGGACGTGCTGCTGTTTGCCAAGGTGCTGACAGGTCAGGAGAAGAAAGATGAAAAGACCGACGAGAAGGAACTGAAGATGAAGTCCTGGCGTCTGGTAGACAAGAACAATAACTGGGGTATCCTCTCTGCCTACAACTATACTATATATGCGCCTACATATGAGGCTATGGTGAAGGCCCAGAAAGATATGGGCCTGCCCACGTGGAAAGAGGTGTTCACCATTGTCAACGACTGGGAAAGCGTAGCCGACAAGTATGGCTTCACCAGTCAGGACGATGCCTCGGAATATGTCAGGGAGATGATTGAGACCATGAGAAAGTTCGTGCTCTATCACACCCAGAACAGCTCACTTTTTGCCGACCGCTACTTCAAGAACTATGATCCTGAGACCGGTAAGACAGAGCCCGCTCCCTCTTTCGCTACATTCTGTTCCAATTCATTGGGTATTGCTCAGACACTCACCGTTACCGGTGGCAATAACAAGCTCACTGTGACCGACGCTGCTGGCAGCAAGGTGACTATCGACGCCTCTTCTGAGACAGCCAACATGATTGCTCGTGACATTGTGACTGATAATAACTATACCACTATCGAGATGTCATCGTTCGTGACCATCCATGGCATTGACACACCTCTGTGTTTCAATAGCAATGGAAAATATTAAGCATTAAGAATTAAGCATTAAGCATTGAAAAATATGTCTAAATCAAAAATCCTATTGACACTTCTGTTTACCATCGTTGCACAAATGGCGATGGCACAGAGTAAGGTCATATCAGGTACGGTGGAAGACTCCATGGGTCCGGTGATGATGGCCAACGTGGTGGAACGCGATGCCAACAACCGTATCGTCAGCGCTACACAGACTGATATGATGGGTAACTTCTCTCTGGAGATCAAGAACCCGAAGAACAAACTTGTTGTCTCTTATGTGGGCTGCAAGGACAAGGTGATGACCATTGGCGAGAAGAAGTCCTTTGCCATCAGACTCGATGACCAGAGTACCGCTATCAGCGAGGTGACCGTTAAAGGTCGCCGTACCAGTTCGGGCGGTCTGAGCATCGACAAGAAAGAGATCTCCGTCTCGCAACAGACCATGAACATGGCCGATGTGGAAGGTATGGCCTTCACCTCTGCCGATGAAGCCCTGCAGGGTGAGATTGCCGGTCTGGATATCGTCAACAACTCAGGTAACCTCGGTGCCGGTACGTCTATGCGCCTGCGTGGTGTGTCAACACTGAGTGGTAGTGCTGAACCTCTGATTGTTGTCGATGACAAGATCTTTGAATACGATATCAACGAACTCGATCTGGAGAACATCAACGAGGAGCAGTTCTCGTCATTGCTCTCCGTCAGCGTGGACGATATTGCCAGCATCACCGTACTGAAAGATGCTGCCGCTACTGCCATCTGGGGTTCGAAGGGTGCCAACGGTGTCATCCAGATCACAACCAAGCGTGGTACACGTGGTAAGCCCAGGGTGATGCTGGGCTATAAGTTCACCGGCACCTGGATGCCTACAGGCTACAACCTGCTGAATGGTGACAACTATACCATGATGCTGAAAGAGGCCTTCTATAATCCCACGCAAAGTCCATCAGCTACGGCCGGCATCAACGAGATCAACTACGTGCCTGCCGACTCTTGGGCCGATGCCAACAACTGGAACAAGAATACCGACTGGGTAGATGCCGTGAAGCAGTTTGGTCAGTTGCATGAAGCCACATTCAACCTCTCGGGTGGTGGACAGAAAGCCACCTTCCGTATCTCGGGTAGCTACAACCACCAGACAGGTACCATCATCAAGCAGAAGATGAACCGTCTGACCACCCGACTGGTGCTCGACTACAACGTCAGTGACCGTATCCGTTTCTCGACGAACTTCGCCCTGACTTATACGGACAACCTGAAGAACTACACCTATGGTAGTAGCAAGAACGGTAACTCGAACAACAACATCCTGGCGATGGCCCTCACACAAGCTCCTAACGCCAGCATCTATCGCTACGACCGCTTCGATAACAACACGGGTGAGTACTTCCTGATGAATCCCACGGCACAGGTTAAACGTGATGGCGTAACGGTGGACTTGACCCCAGATGATGGTAACTACACCTCCATGAAACTGTCTGATATTGTGGCTATCGGTAACCCTGTGGCCTATGCCAACCAGTCGTGGCAGCGTGAGAAAACCTATAGTATCACTCCTGACTTCAACCTGAAGTATGAACTGCTGGGCACGGGTGCCGATCAGCACCGACTGACGTTCAACGGCCGCGTCTATTTCGATATTCTGGCCTACTCGCTGCCTACCTTCATGCCGGCAAGCCTCTCAAACCTCGCTTATACCAGCAATACCTATAACTATATCACCAATACGGAGAAGAACCAGTTCAAGTTGGGCTCGCGCATGGAACTTGTCTATACGCCCCACTTCAAGAACGAGGATTTCTACCTGACGATGATGGCACGTTATGAAGCCGGTACAACGAGGAACAACTATCAGTTTATCGGACAGAGCGGTATTCCCAATGGTATTGATTCGCCTACAGTCGATGCATGGCAGCGTAGCATGAGTAACCAGACATCGAGCAACAAGTCGGCCTGGCAGAATGGTGTTTACAACGCCCACTTCTCTTATAAGTCATGTTACAACATCGGCTTCTCGCTGCGTGCTGATAACGACTCCCGCTTCGGACCCAAGCATCCTTGGTTCTTCTCGCCGTCAGTATCGTTGCGTTATAACATCAGTGAAGAGAAGTTCTTCGAACCGTTGAAGAAAGTGGTGTCGATAGCCGGTATCCGTGCCTCATGGGGTATCACCGGTAGCTCGAGTGTAGCCGTTGAGAATTACTTCAACCAGTACTATACCCGTCAGGGCACCTATGGCCAGGGTAACTACTACACCACGATGAGCGGTATGAAGCTTGACGACCTGCGTCCGCAGAAGAAGGTGGGTTTGAACCTCGGTTTTAACCTGGGCCTCTTCGATGATAAGTTTGAGATCGACGTAAACCTCTACAAGGAGAATATCAAGGACCTGATTATGAAGGGTATGCCGATTCCTACCTCAGCCACCTGGAATACTTCTACCACACTGTCGAACGCTAACGTCGGTGAACTGGAGAACAAGGGTTGGGATCTGACCTTCACAGCACATAAGTTCATCAAGATCAATAAGTTCTCGGTTACGGCCAGCATCAACCTGAACCAGAACGTCAACAAGCTGTTGTCGATGGATCCACGCGTGTTGGAGAACCTGAACAGCACACCAAGCTATACGAACCGCGACCCGCTGACCCACGTGGTGGTGGGCGATCCTCTCTGCTCTATCTATGGCTACCAGTCGCAAGGTGTGTTCCAATATACCTACGACTACCTGACCAACTATAATACCAAGCAGTTGCAACTGCAGCGTCAGGCTGCCGCTCGTGGGGAGACCTACGAATGGGACTACGAGGCATGGATCAACCAGCAGTTGAGTGAAGGTAAGACCTTCCCAGTGGCCCGTGATGAGAACGGACATGTCATTATGACCAATACGGGTGTACCCAAGCACCTAACCTACTATTATGGCGATACGGAATATGAGTTCAAGGGTGGTGATGCCATCTACGAGGATGTGAACCACGATGGTAACATCAACGAACTCGATATCAAGTATCTGGGTAACTCACTGCCCAAGATCATGGGTGGTTTCAGCCTCACGTTCCAGTATGATAACTGGAAGCTGGTAGCCCGCTTCAACTCACGTATCGGACATAAGATTGTAAACCTCGCACGCAGAGATTTGGAAAGCATGCGCGGTACTGGCAACCAGGCATCGTCGGTGACCTACCGCTGGCGTAAGGATGGTGACCAGACCATGATGCCACGCGCCTACTATGGCAGTGATATCTATAACGACCTGATGAGTTCACGTTTTGTTGAGGACGGCTCGTTCCTGCGCCTGAACAACCTGCAGCTTTCGTACAGTGTGCCTAAGAAGTCGTTGAAGAAAATCGGACTGAGCTCACTCACAGCCTACGTGACGATGAACAACCTCTTCTGTCTGACGAAGTACACGGGTATCGACCCCGAGATTGCAGCTGGTACCTATACACCTGCTATCGACCGTTCGAACACCCCAAGATCTAAGTCTGTGACTGCAAGTGTTAACTTTGGATTCTAATGAAGGTAAAAAAGTAGAAAATTAAAAAGTAAAGATATGAAACAAACAATATATGATAAGGTGAGGAAAATGGCTAAAGGCTTTTTACCTTTTTACCTTTTTGCCCTTTTACCTTTATTCTCCTCCTGTGTTGACACACTCATCCTGCCCGACAATAAGACTGTCGATGAAGACTATTGGCAGACAAAGAGTGATGTGCAGACGCTGGTGACGGCAGCCTATGCTCAGCTGCGTGACGAGGTTGCGATGCGTAACATGGTGGTGTGGGGCGACTTCCGTTCTGACGAACTGGTGGTGAATCCTTCACTTCCCGTTTCAGCTAAATATAAAGTGGCATTGTCGCAATTATATACCTACAATGTTGAGACAGAAAATGAATTTACAAAGTGGTATCCTTTCTACTCTTGTATCAACTATTGTAACCTTGTGCTGGAGAAAGCAGAGAATGTCATCAAGGTGGATCCCAACTACATGCAGGGCGACTTTGATGCCAACAAGGCACAGGTATTGGCTTTGCGTGCCTTCTGCTATTTCTACCTGACACGCGTGTTCCACGATATTCCTGTCACACCGCATGCCTATCTCAAGAGCAGTGACGATCTCAATGCACCTCAGGAGGCTCCTGCAACTGTTCTGCAGATGTGTATCGACGATCTGGAAGAGGCATCCAAGTATGCCATTGCAGGTAATGTTTATAATGACTACCGCGATAAAGGCTATTTCAACCAGGATGGTATCAATGCCCTCCTTGCCGATATCTACCTCTGGCGTGCTTCCGTCAACCGCGATGCTGCTGACTATGAGAAGTGCGTGGAATACTGCGACAAGGTCATCAAGGCCAAAAAGGGCGCCTATGAATCGACACCTCATAAGCCACGTATGGGTGAGGACAACAGTGAGAAAGACTATTATCTGTCTAACTACGATGAGATGTATGCTGACCTGTTTGGCAGGAATGGCCAAAACGCTGAGGAAAGCATCTTTGAGCTGCAGTTCCTTAACAGTACAGATAGCAAAGGAAGCATAAACAATACCGGGCTGGACCAAATGTATTTCCGGTATCAGAACAAATCATCCGACAGCTATGGCTACCTGAAGGCGGCTAAGGTGTTTGGCACAACAGTTTCCACAGGTACTGGTGTGTGGAACAACAAGGACGACCAGCGTCTCTTTGAGTTTATCTACAATCCCAATGGTGATAATGTAGAGACGTTCGATGTACGCAAGTTTGTGGCAACCCAGAGTGCCGGTACGACCAAGAAGGTCGACGTTTTTCGTGAGACACGTACAGACTTCCAGCAGAACTGGATCTTCTACCGTTTGACCGATGTGATGCTGATGAAGGCAGAGGCCCTTGTACAGCTTTATAATCTTGGAGGCAAGGCTGAGGAAGATACCCGCAACGAAGAGGCTTTCGCCATCTGTAAGTTCGTCAACGACCGCTCTCTCTCTGAAAGTGACCGTTCCTCGCTCGCTCTGAAATATTCTACCTACAAGGATGATATGGAAGGACTGGTGCTGAAAGAGCGTGCCCGTGAGCTGTGCTTTGAGGGTAAGCGTTGGTACGACCTGATGCGCTATAACTACCGTCATACCGATCAGCAGGCCGATCTGACGAAGAAGCTGACTGAGAGTTATGTGACTAATAGTGATGCGTTCTTCGACCTGGCGCTGCGCAAGTATCCTGCACCCTCGACGATGAAGGCCAAGATGCGCGATGAGCGTTATCTCTACATGCCTATCAACCAGGATGAGGTGGAGGTGAACCCCGCTCTTGAACAGAACCCTGTTTATAAATCGGCTGCGAAGTACTGATAGAAATGTAAAAATGAGAAAATGAAAAAATGAAATGGTTATGAAACGAAATAATTTCTTGATTTTTAAATTATTTAATTTTTACATTTTGGCAACAGCCATGCTGTTGGTAAGTTGTAACGAGGAACCTGACGGCTCGAACCTCTTCTCTACAGAAGACAAGACGATTGCCGAGCTGGTAAAAGAACGTCCGGAACTGAGCGCCTTCTATCGCATTCTGGAGAAGAGCAAGTTTGACAAGTACATGGGTACATGGGGTGAATATACCTGCTTTGCACCTGTGAACGACGGCGTAAGCACTTACCTTGACAGTCTGTATAATGATAATGCTTACCTGACTTCGAAGTCGAAGAAGATACATAATACCATCAAAGAGGATCCCAACTGGAACAGCCTTGATGTGATGGCAAAGGTGGAACTGATGCCTGACTCATTGTGTGATGACATTGCTCGTTACCATCTCTCTGGTGAGGCTCACATGCAGTTGGACCTCGACGGTACGGGTACCTCCTGGTCTACGATGATGTTAGGTCGTAGTATCACGGTAGGATTCTTTGGCATGGATGCCTATAAGCAGGAGTTTATCGGACTGACCAGTCTGAACAAGGTGTCTGCTATCCTCGAAGGTGACATCGAGGCCATCAATGGTATCCTGCATATCTGCTCGAATGTCATTCCCCGTTCTGACCGTACGATGGACGACCAGTTGCGTGTGGAGGGCTCTGTCGATGGTGACCTCCAGATTTTCTATGAGGCTTTGGAGAAAACCGGCTATGTAGATACCCTGTTGATTGACAAGAAGTATAATGCCGATGGTACCGCCATGACCTATGATTATGGTGGTGTGCCTACCGACCGTGACGGAAATTCACTCTACTATCCCAAGGAGTGCCTTGTGAAGTGGACTGTCTTTGCCGAGACTGATGATGTGTTCAAAGCCAACGGAATCAACAGTTTTGATGACCTGAGGAAGAAGTGCACTGAATGGTATGGCAACTGCAGTGGCTGGTATGACTATATCACTGAGAAGGGCATCACTATCAGTACGGGTGAGGATTACGAGAATCCCTGGAATGTGGTGAACATGTTCGTGGCTTACCACATACTCCGTGCCGGTATGCCTGTCGATAAGATAGTCTATGAGTATAACAGTACGACACAGACACTGTGGAACTTCCACTTTGGCTATGAGCCGCAGGAATATTTCGAGACCATGCTGCCCAACACCCTGCTGAAGGTGTGGGAGACGAGTCCGATGAAAAAGAAGGAGTTGTGGTTGAACCGCTATCTGACCAACAATACGATGACCAGCAGACTGGGCATGTGTTGTATCGGTGACGGTGATGTGGATCACCAGATGGTATTCAAGGGCGTACCCGTTGACCGCGACAACAGCACGGAGACCCTCAACGGCTATATCCATCGTATTGGTGGTATCTTGAAATATGACCAGAACGCCAAGAACGCGCTCAATGAGCGTCTGCGTCTGGATAGTTCGAACTTCCTGTATGAGTTGATTAACAATGGTCTGCATTATGCTACCTCCAAAGAGGTGAGTGCCCTTAACGGTGGTGGCAATGGTGACCGTGTGGCTTTTGTCAACAACTATTTCGATAATATCGTCTGCTACAATCCGGGCACTTTGCTCCGCTTCAACGTGATGGGCGCTTGGCGTGCTCATAACAATGACCAGTTCCAGGGATGGGATACCTACGACTTCGCTATCAAGTTGCCTCATGTGCCTACTGGCGATTACGAATTGCGCATCATCTATCCCCCGATGGCTCGTGGCGGACTGATGCAGTTCTATCTAGGTAATTCTCCCAAGCAGTCGGACATGGTAGCTGTAGGCATCCCCTTCGATGCTTGTGCCGACCCAACAAAAGATCCCGCTTTCGGTGCTGAAGAGATTACAGATGATGAGTTCTCGGACTTTGGTGTCGCAAGCGATCAGGTGATGCACGTTCGTGGTTATATGCGTGCTCCTGCTTCTATCTCACGTGGTGAGAGAACAGATAAAAGAGATGCGCTGACTTGGGATGACAATAACGACGACATCTATCAGGCTGCCAAGAATATTGTTGGCGACCAGAACTGTCGCTCGGAGTGGGGTTACGGTGTGATGATGCTGCGTCGTATCATTACCACCCAGCGTTTTGAGCAGGGTAAGGACTACTGGCTGCGTATCAAGAACCTGGTGAACGACCCCAACCTGGGTTGGTCGTTCGACTTCGTGGAACTGGTGCCTGTTAACATCGTGAACAGTCAGACCATGACAGAAGACTGGTACTAATGAAGTGAAAAGTGAATAGTGAAAAGTGATTAATTTGCTACCGCTTGAAAATAGTTAAAAACATTGATTTCAACGATTATGAAATATATAAATAAAATAGGTGTAGTGCTGTTGGCAAGTCTAGGACTTGTTGCGGTTTCCTGTTCCGACTACGATGACTATAACACGGTGCCGGAAGACAATCTGACGATTGCCAACCAGACGTTGTGGGAGAATATCGCTGGTGACCAGCAGCTGACGAAGTTTGCTGAACTGGCACGGAAGACAGGGTTCTCGGCAACCCTCAACAGCCCGCGCTTCTTCACCATATGGGCACCTGTCGATAATGCTATTGATGAGACTGAATACCAGCGTCTGTTGGCTAGCGATAGTGCTACTGTAGTGAAACAGTTCTTCCAGCAGCACATGACGGAGTATAATCACCCTGTGTCGGCAGCACTTGACAGCACGACTATCATCTCGCTCAACCAGAAGCATCACCCCTTTACGCAGGTGGCCTTCGATGGCTTCCCCTATGTGGCCGGTGGTATCAACGTGCCTGCTACCAATGGCGTACTTCATAAGATAAACGGTATGGCCGAGTTCCACAATAACCTTTATGAGAACATAGACGACCTCGAGGGATGCGATAAGTTTAAGGCTTACGTCCAGCAATATGATGAGACGTATCTGGATGTCAACGCTTCGGTGATTGGTCCGCTCGTAAATGGTAAGCAGACCTATCTGGACTCGGTGATGAGTAAGCGTAACAACGTCATCCGTAACATCATGCGTGCCGATCTGGAGAACGAGGATAGCACCTATTGCATGCTGATTCCTACCGATGAGGCTTGGGACGATGCCTATGCGGCCATTGAGCCCCATTATAACTACATCGCCAAGATGGACTATATGGATCTCACGAAAAAGACGGCTGCTGCCAACAACCTGAAGGCTGGTGATTCTAAGGCTGACAAGGCTGCAGTACCTCCTGTGACCACCACGACGCCTCAGGACTCGCTGACATGTCGCAATATTGTCAACAATCTGGTGTTCTCTAACTCCAGTCCCTACAACCGCCAGTTGTTTGGTGACAATGCTACAGCTAAGAACGATACGGTCTATTCAACCAACCGTCGTTTCCTGACAAGCGCTCAGGAGATCTTTGATAAGACCTCTGCCACTGTAGAGATGAGTAACGGCCAGGTACGTGTCATGAATCAGTATCCCTTCCGCCCATGGGAGTCGTACAATCCCGTGATCAGAGTCTCAAAACCCATGGCAATGTTGAATGTGAAGAATAATAAGCTGACAACGCATAACATCCCCTTGGACAGTCTGGCAGGACGTGACAGTCTCTTCAGCAAGGTGCCTGAGATGTTCCAGCAGTACCTGTTCCCCAAGGATTCGCGCTTCTTCAGCTATGTGGCTGTTGACAGTGCCGACATTGCCGGTACTTCCAGCAAACCCGAGTTCGACTTTGCCCTTGAGGGTGTGCGTGCAGCTACCTATCATATCTATGTGATTACCGTGCCGGCACAGGTGGAAGACCCTGAGGCAGCCGTGAAGCCCTACTACCTGCGTTTCTATCTCAGCTGGACCGATGCTGCTAACAAACAGCAGTACTCTATCTTGCCGGTTGATGCCAATGGAAAATCTGCATCGACCTCATCGGAGATCACGACTGACAATGGCACCAACACCAAGACGGTGACGTATCTGGGTGATCCGGGACGTGTCAACGTCTTCGACCTCGGAGAGTTCACCTTCCCCGCCTGCTACTATGGTCTGGAAGCCTATCCCAGCCTGATGATGATGCATACCAAGAGCTATAGCACGTCGTCGAACCGTAAGAAGTACGACCAACAGATGCGTGTAGCAGGTGTCTATCTCATTCCGAAGGAGTATAACGACTATTGGCTTAATCTTGATAATGAATAATGACGACGATGAAAAGAACGATATATAACTATCTACAGCGTCAGAGTCTCAGACTCTCACTCTGTGCCCTTGCTCTGACGTTCAGTTCGGTGTCTTTCGCACAGGACGAAATGGACGAAGAAGATACCGCCATCAAGGCTCCGAAACGTCAGCAGGTTGTTGATACCAATCCGACCATCACTGTCAATGGTGTTGTTGTCGATGATGCCACAAATGCACCTTTGGCTGGTGTGCGTGTGCAGACACTCAACGACAACCGTTATGTGGCTATGACCGACGAGGAGGGTAAGTTTGCTATCAAGGTGCCTACCTTCGCCACATCGCTGTACGTACAAGTGCCTCGTTACTTGTCTCAGCAGGTGGCTATCAAGGCAGGCGATGAGAAACAGCAGGTGTATGTCCGTGTGTTGAGCAATGCCTTTGCCCAGATGTATGACAACAGTACCACTATTACGGCAAAGAACGGTTTTGTCTCTGATGGCAGTGGTCTCACCATTGATGAGGAGATGACCGAGAAGTTGGGTGGCGACATCCGCATGAACATGCACTCAGGTAACTTGGAGCATGGTGCAGCGATGTTCATCCGCGGTATCAGCTCCATCAACGCCAACGCACAGCCTCTCATCATCCTCGATGGCGTGGAACTCGACATGCAGCGTGACCGTACGTCGCTCCATCTGGGTGACATCTTTAACATGCTGTCAACCATCTCGCCTGATGATATCGACAAGGTGACGGTGCTGAAGAATGCTACGGCACTCTATGGTGCCCGTGGTGCCAATGGTGTCATCCTCATTGAGACCAAGCGCGGCCATTCGATGGCTACACGTATTGATGCCAACCTGGGTGTGGGCTGGACCTTCGTGCCCAACACACCGACGATGATGAATGCTTCACAGTACCGTAACTATGCCGTGGAGCTCTTGGGTACCATTCCCGAGGTGCAGGAACGCATCGGTTCATCGACCGATCCCCTGCTGTTCGACTTCCTCAACGACGCTGAGAGCGGCTACTACTATAAGACCTATCATAACGATACCAACTGGTCTGACTATGTGTACAAGACCGCGCTGACCCACAACTACAGCATCAATGTGCAGGGCGGTGATGATATCGGTATGTACAACCTCTCGGTGGCTTACATCCAGACCATGAAGAATATCCATGCGAACAGCTTTGACCGCATCAACGTTCGCTTCAATACGGATATCAGTCTGCTCTACAATCTGTACACCAAGTTCGACATGTCGTTCTCGAAATCGAATACGAACCTGCTTGATGATGGTATCATGTCCGACCTCAGTTCGGGGGTAATCACCTCTCCTGGATTCCTGTCGCTCATCAAGAGCCCGTTGCTCAACCCTTATCAGTACAATAAGAATATCGAGGACTTCACATCGTTGCTTGCCGATGCCGACGACCTTTACGGTACACTCCATAATGGTAACTACTCGCAGGCCAATCCTATGGCGCTGATTAAGAATGGACGTGGCGAACGTAAGAACCGTAATGAGAATACGTTCTTCAATGTGACCCTCACGCCTACCTATGAGATTAACAAGGACTGGAAGCTGACCTCACACTTCAGCTACTATCTGCACCGTAACTCACAGGCTTACTACCGTCCCAACCTAGGCCTGCCTTCGTTTGCCATTGAGAACCTCGGTACGGTCTATTCAAAGACACAGTCTATCTTCTCGAAGGAGACTAACGTGCTGAGCAACACTCATCTGGACTGGGCGAAGAAGTTTGGTGCGCATAACATCGCTGCTACGGGCGGCTTCCGTTATAACTACTTCTCGTTTGACGGCAGCAACCTGTCAACGCAGTACTCCACCAAGCTGGAGGACGATAAGAACCCGACGCTGACAACTGGCACTTCTTATTATACCACAGTCAAAGGTGACGATGATGTGTGGAAGAACATGCAGTGGTACCTCTCTGGCGACTATGACTATGCCAACAAGTATTTTGCTACTGTCTCTCTGCTTGCCGAGGCCAACAGCCGTTTCGGATCCAATGCCAATGGTGGCGTGAAGATGTTTGGTACGAAGTGGGCCATCTTCCCCAGCGTGCAGTTGGGATGGGTGATGACCAATGAGAAGTGGTTCCCCAAGACGGCTGGTATCAACTACCTGCGTCTGAACGCCGGCTTCGATATGAGCGGTAACGACGGCATCTCCAACTACGCTGCCCGTACGTCGTTCACCCCCGTACGCTACAACTACCAGGAGATTGGTATTCAGCTGACCAACGTGGGTAATGAGGAAATCAAGTGGGAGACAACGTCGAAGTTCAATCTCGGTCTTCAGGGACATTTCCTGAATAACCGTTTGAGCGCACGTGTAGATTATTTCATCCATCGCACCAAGGACCTGCTGGCCTTGAAGACCTTCGAGAATCCTATCGGTGGTATCAATAACTACTGGACCAACGATGGTGAGGTGCAGAACAACGGTTTCGAGGTGGCTGTCAGTGGCAAGCCTATTGCTACGAAAGACTGGCATCTGGAGGTTGGCGCTACCGTGGGCCACTATAAGAACGAAGTCAAGAAGCTGGCTAATGGCAACTTCACCTCTTCTATCTATGGTGACAATAACGTGTTGACAGCTGTGGGCAAACCAGTGGGTGTATTCTACGGCTATAAGACTACGGTGAGCACCAGTAGTCCCGAGGGTGTCTTCTCTACCACGGGCGATGCAGTTGATGCTGGTCTCTATATGGTTGATGAGACAGGTGCTCAGAACAGCTTCGGTGCCGGTGATGTCATCTTCAAGGATGTCAACCCCACCAATGCCAAGGGCGAGTATGCTCCTGGACAGATCGATGAGGCTGACAAGGTGGTTATCGGTGATCCCAATCCCGATATCTATGGTAACGTCTTCCTGAACCTCAACTGGAAACGCCTGACACTGGGTGTGACCTTCAACTACAGCCTGGGTAATGATGTGTATAACTACCAGCGTTCTATCCTGAACAGTGGTGCTACGCTCTACAATCAGCAGGTGGCTGAGATTGCCCACTGGCGCTATGAGGGTCAGAATACCGACATGCCGCGTGTGGCCTATGGTGATCCTATGGGTAACAACCGCATGAGCGACCGCTGGATAGAAGATGGCTCGTACCTGAGAATGAAGAATGTGCGTCTCACCTATCAGGTGCCCATACCCGAGTCGTGGGAGGCCTGGCTGCAGGGCATCTCTGTCTGGGCAGAAGGCAGCAACCTGATTACCCTGACGAAATATACGGGTAACGACCCCGAGTTCTCGATCAGCAACAACCAGCTCTATCAGGGTATCGACTGTGGCAACTATGCTCAGGGACGCATCTTCTCAATGGGTGTGAAGATTAACTTATAATGGACAATTGATAATTGAAAATTGATAATTATGATTACCAAAGCAAAATATTTTATCTGTGGAATCTGCGTAATCTGCGGTTTGATGTCCTGCGAGGACATGCTGGAGTCTGACAGCTCGCGTCAGTTGTTCGAACCGGCACTCGACCAGAAGACCGACTCTGTGTTCTATGCCTATGGTATCATGCAGGCCATGCAGCAGCTGGCCGACCAGTACTATTTCCAGAACGAGATGCGCGGTGATCTGGTGCGACCTACCGCTCAGGCTTCTACCGATCTGCGTGACCTGGCACAGTTCTCGGCCGATGCGAGCAACAAGTACGACAGTGTGTACCTTTATTATAAGGTGATCAACAACTGTAACTACTATCTGGCTCACCGTGATACCACCCTGACTACAGGTGCCCGTAACGTGGTATCCAACGAGTATGCGGCTGTGGCATCGTTCCGTGCCTGGGCCTACCTGCAGCTCACCCGTCAGTATGGCGCTGTGCCTTATGTCACCGAGCCTGTCACCACCATTGGTCAGATCAATGCCAATACCAGTGCTACCGCCTATGAGGCTATTCTGGCTGGCGAGGCTGAGATGTTGGAGAAGCTGAAGGCTCGTTTCAGCGAGGATCAGTTGTCAGTGCCTACCTTCGGCACCACATCACGTTCTATCGGTACGCTGAACTGGAAATCGAAGAACGAGAGAGGTACCGAACAGACTGTCACCAAGTATATCAATCCTCAGAGATGCTTTGTGCCACTGAACGTGGTGCTGGGTGATATCTACCTCGAACTGGGCGAATACGAGAAGGCAGCCACCTGCTATTACCAGTATCTGCGCTATGCAGGAGAGAACAGCGCCTCGAATATCTCGGTCGGCTTCATGCAGAGTATCAGTACGGCTTACAGCGAGTACTGTCCCATCTTCAAGGACCTGGAGGAACTGCCTACCGACTATAATACGGCTCAGAATACATCGCGTAGCAACTGGAGATCGTCGTTCCTGCCCGATGCCGCAAGCAGCGATATTCTGTCATACATCCCGATGGCAGTCAATTACACGATGGGTCAGACTACCGAGATTCCTTCAACCTTCGGTTACAACTACTATGGTACTGACAACAGCAATGCGGTGCCCGAGAATGCCTCGTTCGTCTATGATGGCTATCCCAAGGCTGCCAAGCTGCAGGTGGTGCCTTCGCAGGCCTATTGTGACTCTGCTCGCAACGCACAGTACTATTACTATACCGAGCAGTTGCGTGTAAAGCCCTTCAACTGGATTGTGAAGAGCGAACCTCTGGGCGATGCACGTGCATCTATCGTCCGTCAGGGCATGGGTGCCGACTCATCTATGGTCTATACCTTCAAACCCTCTACGGGCTATGTCTATCTCTACCGCAACGCCACCGTATGGCTCCATCTGGCTGAGGCCCTCAACCGCATGGGCTATCCCGATGCTGCCTTTGCTGTGCTGAAGACCGGTATCCATTCTGAGCTGAAGGGATATATGTATGAGGAGTTCTACTTGAAGGATGAAAATGGTGATTATATCCTTGATGGTGAGGGCCAGAAACAGCTGGATCCCAACGTAGAACAGCACACCGACGATAAGTACTTCCTCACACCTGAGTCCTACGAGTTGTTGACAACCACGCTGCCGTTCCTGGGACAGGAGAACTCTCAGATCTTCCGCAACGGTACGGTGACCTCTTTCATTGGTATTCACAAGCATGGTACCGGCTACATTGAACTGCACGATCTGTATTCTTCTTATCGTTACGATCCTGTGTTGAAGACGAAGATTGACGATGTCTATGCGAAGTTCAACCTCGGCACACCGGCTTACACCAAGGAGGATTATATCAACGCTATGGAGGACCTGCTGTGCGATGAGTATGCGATGGAGTTTGCCTTCGAGGGTACTCGCTTCTCTGACCTGCGCCGTCTGGCCATCCATAAGAACCGTTCAGGTGTCTATGGCGGTGGCTTCGGCGACAAGTGGCTTAGTCGCATGCTGCAGAACAATGCTGCCGGCATCACCACGCAGAACTGCTATCTGCCGTTCAAATAAACGGAGTTAACGGGAGTTAGCCAACTACGTTGGCGGAAGTTAACGGACATATAAATAACCACGGATTACAAAAAGTCCGTGGTTTTTTTGTTTGTTTCAAAAAAAAATTGTATTTTTGCCCAATAAAAACCGGAAACTATGCAGAAGTTTGCTGATTATATCAAGCGGATAGAGATTGACTCTCTCTGGAGTGGAAAGAAACATATTGTGTGGAACCTGGATCCTCATGTGAATATTCTCAGCGGTATCAACGGCGTAGGAAAGTCCACCATACTGAATAAGGTGGTGAAAAGCGTCAATACCAATGGCGACATCATCAATCACTTGTTGAAAGGCGTGCATGTGACGGCAGAGCCAGAAGATGCTACACATGTACGTTTTGACCTCATCCGCTCGCTGGATAGTCCCGTACTCGACTTGGATACAATGGCACATGTGGATGCTCGTATCCTGTCGGCACTTGATTTCCAGTTGTATCATCTGCAACGTAAATACCTGGACTACCAGGTGAATATCGGCAACCGCATTATCGAACAGTTGCAAAGTGGTAACATGAATGCTGCTCAGGAACTGTCGCAGAAGAAGACACGTTTCCAAGATATGATCGATGAGCTCTTTGAGGAGACTGGCAAGAAGATAGTCCGCACGGAGAATGAGATACGCTTTACGCAGATTGGTGAGGTGCTGGTGCCTTACCAGTTGTCAAGCGGTGAGAAACAGATGTTGGCCATCCTGTTGACGGTGCTTGTGGAAGATGACCTGCCATATGTGCTCTTCATGGATGAGCCTGAGGTCTCTCTGCATATCGAGTGGCAGAAACGTCTCATCGACCTTATTGTCGAGCTGAATCCCAATGTGCAGATCATCCTGACCACCCATTCGCCGGCTGTCATCATGAACGGCTGGATGGATAAGGTCACCGAGGTCACCGAGATAACACTATAATAATATGTTAGAAGTTAAAGGGAGTTATCGGGAGTTAACAGGCTTTCAGCCTGTGGAGTTAACGGACAATAGTTTTGTTGCAGAAAGGATGCACATAGAGTATCGTCCTTTAACTCCCATTAACTCCACGAGCTATAGGCTCGTTAACTCCCGTTAACTCCAGAGCAAGCGAAGCTTGCAAAAAAAGAATAAAAATGCCCACCACTCTCAAAGAAAATATCAGTAGCAGCTACGTCGAGGCGGCCAACGTCTTGCGAGGCAAGCAGGCCCGTCGCAGGATCGTTGCCTACGTCGAGAGCTACGATGATATCTATTTCTGGCGGACGGTGCTCAGTCGTTTTGAGAACGACCGTCGCTATTTTGAGGTGATGCTGCCTTCCAAGGTCAACCTCACGCGTGGCAAGAAGTCGGTGCTCATGAACTTCGTGGGCGACCATGTGGGACCCGATATGATTGCCTGTGTTGATGCCGACTATGACTATCTGCTACAGGGCGTCACCGAACAGTCGCGACGCGTGTTGCAGAGCCCCTATGTGTTCCACACCTATGTCTATGCCATTGAGAACTACCAGTGTTACGTCCCGTCGCTCCACGATGTGTGTGTAGCGGTGACGCTCAACGACCATCGCATCTTCGATTTTCGTGAGTATTTCCGTCAGTATAGCGAGGCTTGCTTCCCCCTGTTTGTTTGGTCGGTATGGGCTTATCGTACGGGTCATCATAGTCGTTTCTCGTTGACCGACTTCAACCGTGTCACCGACCCTGGGGGCTTCTCTGTGCAGAATCCCGAGACCTCCCTGCTCAAGATCAAACGGAAGGTGAACACCAAGGTTCGTGAGTTGCAACGAATGTTCCCTGGCAACAAGGAGGCCTATCTGAAGTTGAAGGACGAGGTCAAACAGTTGGGTGTCACGCCCCAGACCACCTATCTCTTCATGCAAGGACATCACCTTTTCGATACGGTTGTGGCACCTATCGTGACAAAGGTGTGCAATCAGTTGCGTCAGGAGCGCCAGAACGAGATCTATCAGGCTCAGGCGCATAAGACACAGAAACGCAACGAGATGTCGTGCTATGAGAATTCGCTGCAGGATGTGAAGGCGATGCTCAAGAAGAATACCGGCTATCAGCAGTGCGACCTTTTCCTGAAGGTGCAGGAAGAGGTCAGACGCTATCTCCTTTGATGGCAGCACGCATCTCCTTCAGCAGGTCGCTGGCGAAGATGAAGTCGGTCAGCCGTTTGTTCGTGGAGTCCATGATGTCGGCTGACACTCCCTGCCAATCCTTTCTTCCTTCATAGATAAAGAGGATATTCTCACCGATGCCCATCACCGAGTTCATGTCGTGGGTGTTGATGATGGTGGTCATCTGGTACTCGTGCGTGATGGAGTGCAGCAGTTCATCGATGACCAGCGAGGTCTTGGGGTCCAGTCCGCTGTTGGGCTCGTCGCAGAACAGGTATTTGGGGTTCAGGGCGATGGCACGGGCAATGGCCACGCGCTTCTGCATACCGCCGCTGATCTCACCCGGGTATTTGCTGCCGGCATCGTTCAGGTTCACGCGGTCCAGACAGTCCATAGCCCGTTTCTGGCGTTCGCGCAGGTTCATCGTTGAGAACATATCCAGTGGGAACATCACGTTCTCAAGTACTGTCAGCGAGTCAAACAGGGCCGCACTCTGGAAGATCATACCCATCTCGCGGCGCATCATCACCTTCTCGTGTTTCGACATGCCGATGAAGTCGCGCCCGTCGTAGAGCACCTGTCCGCTGGTCGGTTCCAGCAGTCCCACGAGGTTTTTCATCAGCACCGTCTTGCCCGAGCCCGACTGTCCGATAATCAGGTTCGTCTTTCCGTCCTCAAACACGGTACTGATATCCTTCAGCACCTCCTTGTCCTCAAACGACTTGTATAGGTTCTTGACTTCAATCATTGTTTTTATGGGAGTTAATGGGAGTTAGCCAACTGCGTTGGTGGGAGTTAACGAGCCTGCGGCTCGAGGAGTTAATGGGAGTTAGCCAACTGCGTTGGCGGGAGTTAACGAGCCTGCGGCTCGTGGAGTTAACGGGAGTTAGCGGATGATACTTTGTGTGCACCATTTTTCTGCAGCAAAACTATTGTCCGTTAACTCCACAGGCTGAAAGCCTGTTAACTCCCGATAACTCCCGTTAACTTCTGATAAACTATTCCTTAGGTATTCCATTGTTGTTAATGATTCCCTTTGCATAAGCATTAAGATACCAACTCGCTTTTTCTAATTCCGCATTTAATTCTTGGTAAACCTCATCATCGATATAGTCTAAGTCTTTTGTCAACAAAATGTAGTATCTGCATTCTTCCAGACTTCCTTGCGATATATTGATAAACCTAAGTTTATCAGCCTTGCTTAGTTTCTTGTAGCCTTCAGCGATATTAGCTGCAATGGACACTGCTGCTCTTTCGAATTGAGAACACAGACCAAATTTTTCGTAATCAGGCAGATTACGACAGACTCTATAAACTAACAACACGAATGCGTGAGCATATTGCCAGGCTTTAATATCTTTAAATGTATAAGTTGAATCATTCATTTTCTCAAAATAATCAAATATTTTTAGTTTTGCAAGCTTCGCTTCCTAGGAGTAAACGGGAGTTAGCCAACTGCGTTGGCGGGAGTTAACGGGAGTTAGCGGACGATACTTTGTGTGCACCATTTTTTCTGCAGCAAAACTATTGTCCGTTAACTCCACAGGCTGAAAGCCTGTTAACTCCCGATAACTTCTGATAACTACCATTATGCGTAATTTGAATAATATATAAATCTATTGTCCGTTAACTCCCATTAACTCCCGCCAACATAGTCGGCTAACTCCCGCTAACTCCACGAGCCAAGGCTCGTTAACTTCCCATCGCTACTACGATAGTAGTTGCGTCAAGAACACATCACTGAAGAGGATCAGTACCGACGAGCAGACCACGGCGTCGGTCGAGGCCTTGCCCACGTTGACGCTGCCGCCCTCAACCGTGTAGCCGAAGAAGGCAGGGACGCTGGTGATGATAAAGGCAAACACCTGACTCTTGATGATCGACATCCACAGGAACCAAGGCACAAAGTCGTGCTGCAAGCCCGCTGTCAGGTCGTCGGGCGGCATGATATGCCCGATATAGGCCGTACCGTAGGCACCCACGATACCCATTGCCGACGAGAAGATCACGAGGAACGGCATCAGTGTCAGCATACCCATGATCTTGGGCAGGATGAGGTACGATGCCGAGTTGACACCCATGATGTCCAGGGCGTCTATCTGTTGGGTGACACGCATGGTGCCCAGCTCTGAGGCGATGTTCGAGCCCACCTTGCCAGCCAGTATCAAGCACATGATGCTTGATGAGAACTCCAGCAGCATGATCTCGCGTGTGGTATAGCCTGCCACCCATCGCGGCATCCAGGGACTCTCAATGTTCATCTTCATCTGGATACATATCACCGCACCTATGAAGAACGAGATCAGCAGCACGATGCCTATGGAGTTGATGCCCAGCTGCGCCATCTCTTTCACGTACTGCTTCCTGAACATACGGAAGCGCTCGGGTACCGAGAAGGTGCGTCCCATCAGCAGCAGGTAGCGACCAAAGGTGGTCAGCCATTTGTGTATCAGCATCTCTTTTTTTTCTTTTTGCGATGCAAAATTACGACTTTTTTTTTGATTATTCGAAAAAACTTCGTATTTTTGCAATCTCGAAACACTAAAACGTCTATTGCTAGATGACTCGTAAACTGTGGTTGATGCCCCTTGTCGTTATGCTGGGATGGTGTTGCGCTCATGCCGAAGACATTGTCCAGATGGATCCGTTGCATACTCATGCAGGGGTAACAACTGGCGATGCAGCCACCTTGCATTTCCGTATGGCAACTTCACAGTCTGATGGTGTGTGGGCTTACCAGTTGGATGTGTTATTGCCTGATGGCATTCAGTTTGACGAGACGTTGCCTAATCCCTTTACGCTTACAGTAGACCACTATCCGCAGGCTTCTGCAGAAGCAGGCTTTGAGCATCATATAGACTACGCTCATCTGCCTACGGGGTGGTGGCGAATCATTGTTACCCCTGACAATGCCACACGTCTGACGTCCAATGACGGCATTGTTTTTGATGCTCGATACGTGACTGACTCTTCGTTGGCGGATGGTATCTATCCTGTCAAGGTAAAGGGCTCGGTTATCAGTACAACAGGTTCACAGGGTAGTGAACCGATGTTCTCTACTTCCTATCTTGTTGTTGGCAATTCCCCTCTCAGTGTTGAACAGATGCCTGCCTTGACTGACTTTACGGGCTATCTTCCATCCTTTGTGGTTGACAGTCTGAATGCAGACCTTGCTCTGAACAGTAGGCTGACCAGTATTGATATCAGGAATGTTGACAGCCTTTCGCATTCCCTGCAGATGCAGAATGCCAATGCCTTGATTCTGGCTAAGCCTGGTACATCACATTCTACCAATACCAATGTGGTGGCTGTTGATGGCAATGGTGCCGTCTGTAGTCTGTTACAGTTACATGAATCCAAGGGACCGTTCTATGCCCCGTTTTCTTTCCAGGTTCAGGACGGCTCGCTATATCGACCGATGGTTTATTACAAGTGGAACACCCTTTGCGTTCCTTATGCCATGAGTACTGATCAGGTGGCAGCAACCTTTGGTGCCTCAGCCCGTTTAGCCCGTTTCTCTGGCTTGTCAAAAGACGGCAATGGTGATGATGTGCTTTGTTTCACGCCTATCGATATAACCGCAGAGGGCATAGAGGCCAATGTGCCTTACCTCATCAAACCAGCATCGTCGTTGTTGCAGTTGTCACTCCATCAGGCAGAGGTGGTTGCCACTACTGCGATGGAGCAGGAGGCAGATGACTTTGTGTTCATCGGCTCCTATGATGCAGGTAGTCTCATCCCTGATGGTTTTTATTATATCAGCGACAACCGCTTCTGGCTCTCGCAAGGTCTTAGCACGATGATAGCCTTCCGAGGCATTTTCCGTGACGACCGCCCTTCGCCTTCTCGTATGAGGAGTATGTCTTTCGGTTTTGATGATGAAGATGATGAGGTGGTTACTGCCATTGACGGTCTTCGTATTTCTGATGCCAATCGAAAGCCAGTATATAATCTGCAGGGACAGCGCGTATCCAAACCGCAACGGGGCATCTTTGTGAGCGAGGGACGCAAGATGATTTACAAATGAATATAATACAACACATAAATATATCAATATGAATAATAACTATACCAAAACTATGGAAAAAAGATATTCCCGACTGCTCATGGCAGTCTTGATGCTGATGTCTATACTCCCTGCAAGTATAGAAGCAAAGGTGAGAGTGGCACCAGAAGCCCCGGACTCTATGGAATCCCTGACTCCTGTCGATGGTCAATACTATGTACTTTATCATCCGGCAAGAGGCGCATTTATGTCGTATATTGGTAATAATGTCGTTTTTAGTGGTACCCCGACATTGATTCGAATTGATGCTGCTTCGGATAACAATTACCATAGATTGCGCATTCATCAGCGGGGAAATTATTATTTGTATTATTCATCCTCAAACAATGCAGATGTATATAATTATAATACCTCAAGTAATTCAGATAGAAATTATTGGTATTCATTTGTTTCTGCATCGGGAGGATATAAACTGCGACAATATTATAGTAACTCGTATTATCCAGGATGGAGTACGTCAGAATCCTTTTATGTAAGAACACAAACGTCTGCCGACTCTGTGGTATGGCGTTTCCTGGATGGATGTTATGGTATGCGTCTGAGGTTATATCCGCTTTTGCAGCAAGCAGAGGAGAGCGGGTATAATGTCGATAAATACGATGCCATCTATGAAGATTCTACACAAACTGCCGTACAACTTTATAATGCCTATTTGGAGTTAGCACGTTCTATAGAGTTAAGTAATGCATTGACAAAGCCTTCATGGAATGAGTATCCCATGCTGTTTACTCGTACTGGTGCCTGGTGGAAGATCAGAAATGGATATCCACATGCGATAAACTTGGATTATGGTTACAATAGCTATTGGAATGATTGGAGTTATGTAACATCATATTCATCTGATTGCTGGGTTCAAAATTACAATAGTAATTCAGCGATGACGCAATGGGATCTGCCGATGACTGTTGAGGTGGACGAGAACGCGATCTTTCGATTTGGTTACTATTGTAATGGTAATTATAAAAATCCACGACTTTCTGTAATAGTTGACGATGAACTTAAACGTCAAATATTCTATTCGGAAGGACATCTTAGTGATAGATCATATCTTGTTGAGCTAACTCCGGGTGTGCATACGATTATTCTTCGTTTTGAACGTGATTATGGCAGCAGTTCTTCTACAATGGTAGATTTGTATAATTTCGGTGTCAAGAAGTTGGGTGATGAGATAAGCGTCAACTTGTTGGAGGCTGGTAGCTTAGGAACAGAGGTGCTTTATCATGTGGACAATGTGAATATGGTGAAGCGCTTGAAAATTAAAGGACCTATCAATGATGAGGATTGGAATCGCATTTATATGATGACTCAACTGAATTCTTTGGATCTTTCAGAGTGTACCATCTCAGAGATTAAGGCTTCACAGTTAAGTTTAGATACTCATGGCAGTTTGAGCAATCTTACTACTTTAAAATTGCCTGCTACTTTGAAGACTATTGGCGACAAGGCATTTTATCGTACCAATATTTCTGGACTGGATTTCCCTGAGGGATTAGAGACGATAGGTGACAATGCCTTTACTCAGACAGGCATCACCAAGGCATTGCTGCCACAGAGCGTGCGTACTATTGGTGCCTATGCTTTTAGTGAATGTCGTAGTCTTAAGGAGGTATTCTTGCCAGATTCTGTTAGTGTGGGAACATATGCATTCAATAATTGTGGTCTTCTAAAAACAGCAAACCTGCCAAAGAATATGGTCAACGTGCCTGCTTACATGTTTTACAACTGCGTATCACTTGACACGATGGCTATCGGCGATAAAATAGAAACGATTGGTGACTATGCGTTCTACTACTGTAGCAAAATGAAGATGGAGAGTCTTCCAAGTACAGTGCGAACCATTAACCAATATGCTTTCTGCAATTGCGACAGTTTGAAGGAATTTACGCTTCCAGAAGGTTTGACATCAGTTGGTCAGTATGCTTTTGCGTATTCCAATTATTTCCATACACCTATACCTTCTACATTAAAGACCATTGCCACTCATGCTTTCGAAAACGCTTTTAAGTTAGATACTATCCGAATAGTAAGTTCCGCCAATGTGGCAGAACAGGCTTTCCTTAATTGTAGAGAAGCAAGGACATTGGTTATAGGAAAGAGTGCTACAATAGGTAATAATGCATTCCAAGACTGTACTGCTTTGGATTCTGTAGTAATAGGTGAAAGCGTTTCATTGGGCACAACACCTTTCAATAATTGCACCAACCTTCGATACATTGAGTTCCCAACGACCTATTATACCTGCTCTAGTCAGCAGTTGGCAAATATCACGGGTGAAAAATTGGAAAAAGTGGTTTTTAAATCACCTACGATGATTCAAGGTTCTGCCTATACTTCGTTCTTCAGCGGGGTGAACACGACGAACATGAAGATTTACGTACCCTCGTTCCAACGTAACAATTATCGATTAGATAGTTATTGGTACAATTGGCCCATTGAAAGCCTTAATACCGAAGAGATAACTGACTGGACCATCAACCAACCGATAACCTTTGGTGCCAGTGAACGTTTTGGAGAACAGGCTAACGTGGTGTTCAACCAAGGCGGCTCACTAAAAGTAAATGGTGACACACCATTGACATTCCATAACTTGGTAGCTCATAGAAATGGCAATAGCTTCTCAATGCTGCTCTCCAATTGTGATGATGTGAGCATTAGCGGAACGTATAGCCAGCGCTATTATACAGCTAAGAATACATGGAATTTCATCACACTGCCGTTTGACTTCAGAGTGAGTGATGTTACATCGTCTGTAGGTGCTCAGATGGTGATGCGCTATTATGATGGCGCTCATAGAGCAGCCAGCGGTACGGGAGGAAACTGGAAAAACCTGCCAGTAGATAGTATTGTACCAGCTGGCTCTGGCATCATCCTGATGACAAGTAAGGATGGCTGGGTGTACTTCAATGCTCTAGACAACGCCCAGAAACAGAACGTGGTGGCTAACCACCAGCTGGCAAAAGCACTTGAAGCGAACCCTTCGGAAACATCGTCCAATAAGGGTTGGAACATGGTGGGTAATATGTGGTTGACCTACTATAATAATCATAAGCTGAACTTTACAGCGCCTATCACCGTATGGACAGGATCCACCTACAAGGCCTATTCGCTTATTGACGATGACTATGCCCTGCGTCCTATGGAAGCTTTCTTTGTGCAGTGTCCTGATGCTGTGGATGTCATCTCGTTCCCCACGGAAGGCCGACAGCTGACCAGTGTCATTGAGAGCCAGAATGCTGCACGTGGTAATCAGTCGGCAGCCCGCCGTTTCCTCGTTGACCTTGTGTTGAGCGAGGATTCCATCGTTGATGAGACGCGTGTTGTCATCAACAATCAGGCATCGCTCGACTATGAAATGACCTGTGATGCCAGCAAGTTTATGACACTCGATACGCAGACAGCCCAGTTGTGGTCTGTATGCAATGGCGTGAATTATGCCATCAACGAGCGTCCGCTCGATGATGCTGTAGTGCGATTAGGTTTCACAGCTCCCCATGAAGGTCAATATACCTTGAGTCTGAAACGCAACCAGGCAGGTCGGGTTCTGTTGACAGACCGTCTGATGGGTACCGAGACCGACCTTAGCGTTGAGGACTATGTGTTCTCTGCTGATGCCGGCACTACCGACGTGCGTTTTGAGTTGCACTTCGATGCAGACAATGTAACCGATATTGTTGTGAAGAAGCTGGACGACTTGAAGACAGAGGTTTACACCATCGATGGACGACGCGTGGGCTTCCTGCCCGCCAATGGACAGCTGCCCAAGGGTGTCTATGTGCTGCGTCGTGGTTCCGTGACAGAGAAGGTAAGGTATTAAGAATTAAGAATTGAGAATTAAGAATTGAGAATTGAGGTTTGAGATTTGGGTTGTGAATAGCTGTAAACAATATATATGGATGGTGGCCATGCTGCTGTTGTGTGTAGCACAGTTGGCGGCCCAGAATACCCCATTGGTGTTGCGGGCCGAACCTGCCGAGGGTGGTACGCTGACTGGTAGCGGTAACTATGCTGCCGGCCACTCGGTGACGGTGAAAGCAACTGCTGCCACTAATTTCCGTTTCCTCTATTGGACGAATAGTAACGATGTGGTGGTATCGTCATCAGCCCAGTTCGCTTTTATCAAGACTGCTGAGGCCGATACGCTGACGGCTCACTTCCTTTTTGATCCAAGTAGCCCTGACGACCCATCCGAGCCTACAGAGCCGGAACCGCAAGAACCTGATCCCGTTTACTATCGCCTGACGGTGATGTCAACTCCCTCTGAAGGTGGTACCGTTACTGGTGGCGGCAGCAATTATCTCGCTGGGACAAAGGTCACGGTGAAGGCTACAACTGCCACTAACTTTGTGTTCGATGGCTGGTATTTGAGTGACGATACCTATCTGTCGGGTAGTCTGTCTTATAAGCACACTACCCGTGAACAGGCCGATACCCTGTGGGCCCGCTTTACGTTTTCGCCTGGCAGTCCTGGCGATCCGTCAGAACCCGTCCTTGATGATCCTGAAGAACCTGAGACACCTCCCGTTTATTACCGTCTGACCGTTGTGGCCACTCCTTCTGAAGGCGGTACGGTGACTGGTGGTAATGCCGACTATTTGGCTGGTACCAAAGTTACAGTGAAGGCTACAACTGCCACCAACTTTGTGTTTGATGGGTGGTATCGTCCTGATAATACCTGCCTGACAACCGTTGCAAACTATCAATATACCACCCGTGAGCAGACAGATACCCTGCAGGCTCGTTTTACGTTCTCACCAGGCAGTCCGGATGATCCTGCGGAACCTGTTATCACACCTAAGGAACCAGAACAAGAGCCTACGCCTACTCATGTCGTTACCTTGACAGCCTCACCGTCTGAGGGCGGTTCTTTGAATTTTTCTTCCAAGACGCTTGCAGAGGGGAGTACGACGACAGTAACTGCTACCACAGCAACTAATTTCGTCTTCTCGGGCTGGTATGTGGCTGATACCCTTTATGCAACATCGAAAAGCTTTACTTTCCACATGGGGACTGAGGATATCACCTTGGAGGCTCGTTTTACGTTCAGTCCTGGCAGTCCTGGCGATCCTGACATGCCTGTTATCAGTAAACAGTATGCTTTCTATCTGATGAACCGTACGGGTAAGCCTGGTGACAACCTGCGCATGCCTGTCTATCTGACGGCTCTGGAACCACTCTCAGACATGACCTTCCGCCTGACTTTCCCCGATGAGTTGCCGCCAGATATCAGTCAGGTGACAGTATCGGGTAAGGCGCAGGGCTATACACTGGATATTGAGGAGGAGAGCAGCACTGTTTTCGTCTTTACCCTGACGGGGGGCACTACGCCAGCTTGCAACACCTCCATTCTGACTATCACTGTGCCTATCCCCGATAATATGCCTACGGGTGTCAGCTATCCTGTGCGCATCAATCAGGTGTCAGTGAAGCAACTCAACGGCAACGGTGTGTCGGCGTCAACCCGTAATGGTCGTATAGGTGTGAATAAGTATGGTGACACCAATGGTGACAACGTCATAGACCTGCTCGACAAACAAGCCCTGATAGCTTGGCTGTTGGAACAGACTGCCGAGACCTATTATGAAGAGGTGTGGGATGTGAACAACGATGGAAAGGTGGATGTGCGCGATGCTATGCGTATCGTAGAAATCATAGAAGAGACTTCAGGTGAGTGAAGTCTCTTCTATGATTAACTAATGTCTTTTTTTAGTATTGTCTGCTATCCGGATGCTGCGACTGGTTCTCAGGGCCGGCATAGGTGATAGTGATAGTGCCGTTGGTGTCTTGTTCCAACTCACAATAGATCTTGGTTTTCTTTCCCGAGTACAGGGTTTTAGCATGCGAGAAACCTATGGCAAAATACTGTGTACCTGCAGAAGTGCTGATAGACAACTTGACAAACTTGTTCTCAACCGGAATCTGCTGAGGAGGTATCAGTGCCGAGAATGTGCGCTCTGTGCTGCTGGTTTCTGTTTCCTTGCATAGAACCACGTTGGTCAGTGGCTCGCCTGTAGCTGTCACAATCTTGCGGTTCACTGTGTCAACTTCCCAGTTGAGATCAATAATGGCTTCAGTCATCACGTCGGCCAGTGTGACATTGATGTCACTCAGTTCGTCAAGATGATCCCCCTGTACGTGCACTTCCACGTTGCTCATCATGTGGCTCAGTTCAAAGTTGATATTCACATCAGTAGTGTCAATCTTCTGAAAGCAGAGGTCGCTGGCGGTAAAGGCACCGTCGAGTGTCTGGTCTGTTTCCACTTCAAATGTGAAAGTCGGGGCGATGCTTACGCTATAGGGATAGATGGCATAATAGACAAGGTGAAAAGGCAGGGTCTTGTATTGCCAGATACCTTCCGTCTCTGTCTCGAACTCAAGATTGGTAGCGTTATAGGTGTACTTGTAGTTGTCAGCATAATTGCCAGTGGCTACAAGCGAGTCGGTCCCCGTCATACTCCTGTTGACCACAGAGATGCCAATAGCATCACCATTCTCAAAAGCTGTCTCTGTAGCTCTGGTCATGGGGCTGATCTCTACGTTAACAGCCGAGAACTTCACAGCTACTCGTGGTCCTCTGTCAATCTGAGGAGTGTTGTCCTCATCCTGACATCCGGCAAGCAGCAGGAGTGCTCCCATTAAATATATGTAGGCAGTCTTCATTTTCAGTAATAAATTCGTCTTGATGCTTTAAACGTGTGCAAAGGTACGAAATAATTTTCAATTATCCGCTCCCCTTGCCGTTATTTTTTCATTCTCTCATTCTTTCATTTAATAATTTGCGCCTCAGGCAAACACAATCTGCGATGTAAGGTGACGCACTTGCCAACACAAGATGACGCACTTTCCTACCGTGTGACTTAAGTCAAAAGGGTGCCATCCGCGTCACCTTGCCTCATCTTCTGCGTCATTTTGAATCAATGGGGACTGGTCCATGATTCGGTAGCAGACATGAATCAAGCGACTGAAGTGAACCCCAAAGTTTGGACAGTTAAACAATCGAAGCTGTAAGCATCTTCCTGTATTGTACGGGCGACATGCTATTAAGCCTCAGTTTTATTCTC